>Ga0224497_10000356_pt1 | contig 32910 bp, 34 predicted proteins | sample SF_Jul11_sed_USG_4_FD_167970 | JGI IMG/M metagenome (GOLD analysis project Ga0224497, IMG submission 167970) | Sediment microbial communities from San Francisco Bay, California, United States - SF_Jul11_sed_USGS_13 | ecosystem: Environmental > Aquatic > Marine > Sediment | place: USA...
GACAGGGGCTCCAGACCCATCTTAGTTTTGACAGACAGCCGCTGGCCAAAACTTGTAACGAATTTGTGGTAGCTGAGCGCCATCAAAATTCGGGAGATCATAGAGACATCGGTCAATCACGGCCACTTCGTCATGAGTAAATTCGAAGACTTTTCGTGTTTTCCAAAATTGATCCAGCGTAAAATAATCCCCTGTGGCCGGCTTCTCCGCCAGGGCCGCCTGAAGCGCTTTGAAGGCTGCGGTATCGGTTCCTGGAATACGCCCGTTGTTGCGGGTAATGCACCATTTTATGATCTCGGCTACTCCATACATGCTCAGATCAATTTTTTGCTTTTCCTCAGACATGGTTTCCTCCTTGCAGACAGACAAATAGAAAGAGATTTCTATAGCATAAAGAGAGTCGTGTCTTCCAGTGGGGCATTGGACTCCCTTCCCAAATAACCTTTGGGAAAGTCTGTTACTAGATAGAAAAAAGGAGATTTCCCTCCTTAACTAATCGGTTTTACATCATTTGGGGAAATCCGTATACTCGGGGCGCCAGTCAGGGTTTTTACCCAACTGCTATAGTCACCCTCTCTATCCACATACCCTGGAGAAAGGCATCGGGAATTGTATCACGGTCAATCCTCGTGGGCTCGACTAGTCATTCCTCTGGGCCTTTTGGGCCTGATGTCCCTGGTCGGTTGTCCTGCACGGGAGGAGTACCAGCCTCCTGATCTGATTTATCATTACAAGGACATTCCGGTCGGGAAAAACCCAACTTCAATTCGGGCAAGTGATTTTAATGGTGATGGATTTACGGATTTGATCACCAGCAATATTCAGGGAAATTCGCTGTCCCTGCTCCTGGGGAACGGGGATGGGAGTTTTCAAGACCAAAAGATTATTTCTGCCTGCCAGGAGCCGAGGAATGTGGCTGTCGATGATTTTAATCTTGATCACGTGCCGGATCTCGTCGTGGCGTGCTCCGGGGATAATCATGCTCTCGTGTTTTTGGGACAAGGCAATGGCACTTTTTTGCGTGGGGCCCAATACCTGGTTCATCGTACTCCGGTAAGCATTGCCACCGGGGATTTCAATGAAGATTTCCTTCCTGATTTAGCGGTGGCACTTCGTAACGACAAAATTCAAATCCTGTTGGGTATGGGGAACGGAAAATTTCAAGTGGGGCCGTTATATGAATATGGAGATACGCCAACTTCTGTGGCTACCGAGGATTTGAATGGGGATAAACATTTGGATTTGGCAGTGACCAATGGAGGACCGATGAGTCATGCGGTGTCGATCAGGCTGGGGTTGGGCGATGGCACCTTCCAAGCTCCAACCGACTATCGAACTGGCAAGCGGCCCTTGGGGGTCTCCTTTGCGGATTTCAATATTGACCGTGTCCTAGATCTTCTTGTGATTAATGGCGAAATGAACACGATTACTGTGTTTTTAGGAAACGGGGATGGGACGTTTCAAGAGGGAAGGGAATCTGGCGGTGATGCCGGTCCCAATTTTGGCGTAGCTCAGGATTTTGACGGCGACAAAATCCCTGATGTGGCTGTCGCCAATATTCAATCTGGAAGTATTTCGTTGCTATTTGGGAAGGGCGATGGGACGTTTCAGTATCCTCCAAGGCATTATCCCACCCCGCATGCCCCCTTTGCATTGACGACTCTATCGATTGCAACCGATCGGGGAGAAGAACCGGGGTTGGCGGTCGCGAATAACGCTTCCAGCAATGTCTCCATTTTTTTACATCATGGGTTGAACATCCGGAAGGGCCAACTTTCGGTAACCCCCTCTTGATGCTTCTGCAAATGGGATGTTCTTGACACCAGATTTCTGCCATGTTTACAGTGAAATTCCTTTGCCCGTGAGAAAGAGGCGTAACGCCGTTCCAAAGCGTGGTTCAGCCTTTTGAGGAGAATGTGCGAACTTTTGGCTGGTGGTTTGGAATGGGGTCCCTGCTGACGTTAGCCGGTTTGCTGGTTCAGGGAGGAGTGAGAGATCTGATTTACGGTTCGTCGTATTCAGGAACGTGGGAAGGGATTCTCTCCATGGGACTCACGGTTTTTGGGGGCGGAGTCCTTGCGGGCTGTGTGGCGGTGATTTTAAATCGACTTCGCTAGGCCGCTTGGACGACTCATGAAGAAGCTTAAATTGGACTGTAGGCTTCTTGATATTTTGGGGCAGGCGAGGGAAGAGAGCGTGGGGATTTTCCCATTCGTTCATGGCTGGGATCTCATCCAGGAGTAGGTCTGTATCGATATGACGTGTCTCCGATGCCAAGGAACGATGCTGGTTGAACGTCAGTACACCCGAGTGTCACGTCGGTTCAACGCGAAATGTATCAATTGCGGCTTTTGGTTCGACTTAGCAGATGTGCTGCGCTTTTTTAAACGTGTCCTCGAAAGCGGCTACCACGGGCAAAAAATCCGTGAAACCCTCTAGGCTGTCCTGAAGCCCCCCTACCTTCCACCCAGCTCTATAACTCCCTATTTTTCATGGGCTCGATCCTGGATGTTTTGTTGCTACCTTTAGCGCGGCTGACACGCGGGGTCCAATTTATAGTTATTCCAAATAATATCCAAAGTATTCTTCTCTTTGTTCCATAACGTAATCGTTGACCGACCGATGAACGGGGGCGACAACCTATCCCAGTTTCTATTACAAAACCGCTACTGTTATCCTTTGGCTAATTCTTTGAGGGTGGTGCGGATGAGGTCTTCGAGTTCGTAGGCTTCGTCCAATTTAGCCGTCGCGAGATTCATGGCTTTTTTGACTTCTGGGGCTCTGTACCCCAAATTGACGAGCGCGGAGGAGGCTTCTTCTAGCAGGAAATTGGTCGGTTCGTTGGGAGCAGCTGAAGGTTGTTTGCCGTCAGAAATAATGATTCGATTGGTTTTGTCTTTTAATTCCAGAACAATCCGGCTGGCAGATTTTTTCCCGACGCCGGGAATGGAACCCAAGGTTTCGACATCGCCCGATTCAATAGCCGCACATAAATCAGGAACGGATAAGGTTGATAGGGCGCTGAGGGCTAATTTCGGCCCGACGCCGGTGATAGTCGTGAGCAGTGAAAAAGCCTGCTTCTCTTCTGTGGTGCCAAAGCCGAAAAGCTGAATGGTGTCGTTGCGCCAATGCGTGGAGACGAAGACCTGCACCGGGGCATTGAGATCAGGAAGGGTGAAGTAGGTGGAAAGCGCGATGAACACCTGATAGCCCACGCCCTGCACTGAAATGACGGCATCTTGTGGTGTTTTAGAAGAAAGGATTCCCGACAATAAGGCAATCATGTTTGTGTCAAACTCACGTCTGCGCCAAACAGGGAGGTGGCAGTAGGAAGAGTGAAGGGTCAGCGAATGCGATAAAGATAAAAGAGCGAACAAATGGAGTGGAAGCCAGAAGGCTAAGCACTTTCGGCGGCCATTTTCTCCATCAATTCGTCAGATATTTCAAAGTTGGCATGGACCTTGACCACGTCTTCGTTCTCGTCCAAGAGATCCATGAGTTTTAAGGCTTGCTCGGCATCTCTGCCTTCAAGTTGAATATGGTTTTGTGCGAGGAAGGTGAGCTCGGACAGGCTGGTTTCAATCTGGGCCTTTTGCATGGCTTCTTTGACGGCTTCGAAATTCGCTGGTTCCGAGATGATCTCAAATCCGGTGGGGGTTTGTTTCACGTCTTCGGCTCCCGCCTCCAGTGCCAAATCGAATAATTGTTCTTCGGTCACGGTGGAGTTCTCGATCACCAATAACCCTTTTTTTTGAAACTGCCAGGCGACTGCCCCGGCTTCAGCCATCGTTCCATTATTTTTGGTGAGAATATTTCGAACTTCGGCCACCGTTCGGTTGCGTTTATCGGTCGAAATTTCTAGGAGGAGAGCCGTCCCCCCGGGTCCATAGCCCTCCAGCATAAATTCTTCGAATTGCATCCCCGGGAGTTCCCCGGTACCTCGTTGAATAGCGCGTTTGACGGTATCGGCAGGCATATTCACTTCTTTGGATTTCGCAATGGCTTGGCGTAAGGTGGGATTGCCGTCTGGATCGCCGCCGCTACGTGCGGCAATGGAAATTTCACGGATCACGCGCGTGAAAATTTTCCCCCGCTTGGCATCTTGTGCGCCTTTGTGACGCTTAATTGTTGACCAATGGCTATGTCCACCCATGCTCGCGATCCATTTTCATATTTAAGGCATGAAATATGTCAGAATATATCTCCGCGTGGGCTTCTATCACAGTATTTGAAATGGAGTCAATTCTCGTAAGGATGCCAAAATGAGAGGTCGAAAGGGCAAGCGGGAATTGTTGTCCGGGAGAGTCAGCACGCTTTATCCTGTTAGATTGATTTCCTTCTTCGTCCGGTGTTAAGGAAATCAGCCATGCGCATTGTATTTATGGGAACTCCGGCCTTTGCGGTTCCCACGCTTCAGCAATTATTGAAGACAGAATATTCTGTCGTAGGTGTTGTGTGTCAGCCTGACCGACCGAGTGGGCGCGGGAAGAAAGTCCAGGTGGGGCCTGTAAAAGCACTTGCTCAGTCACAACGTATCCCGGTGGTGCAACCTGAAAAAATGAAGGATCCCAAGTTGATAGAGATTCTTCGAGCATGGGAACCTGATGTCGTGGTGGTTGCCGCGTTTGGGCGTATTTTGCCAAAAGTCATTCTTGAGCTTCCCCCGAAAGGGTGCCTGAATGTTCATGGGTCTCTGCTCCCGAAATATCGAGGTGCTGCCCCCATTCAATGGGCGGTGATCGATGGAGAGGTAGAGACCGGAATTACAATTATGGTCATGGATGAAGGCATGGATACGGGGGCCATTCTTCAACAGGAGGTGATTCCCATAGGCCCAGATGAGAATGCGGGAGAGTTAGCACTACGAATGGCTCAGGTTGGAGGAGTTCTGCTGGTCTCGACTCTGCGTGGATGGGTCGCCGGCACAATGACCCCTTTACCCCAAAACGAATCAGCGGCGACTTTGGCACCCATCTTAACCAAAGAAGATGGATTGATGTTTTGGGACCGGCCGGCCAGAAGCCTGGCAAATCGAATTCGCGGGCTGTCGCCATGGCCTGGTGTGTATACCTTCCTGCATGGTGAAAGATGGGGGATCTGGAAAGTCGAAGTCGAAGACCAAGAACCAGGTATGCGGCACATGGCCTATGACGCACCTCATGCCCCAGGGACGATTACAGCAGTCACGAAACAGGCCATACGTGTTCAAACTGGTCAGGGAAGTCTGAACCTTTTGGATATTCAACCTGAAAACAAAAAACGCATGCACGTTTCTGATTATTTAGCCGGGCATCGAGTTGAAGTCGGCATGACGTTTTCGATGGCGAAGGATGACAGTTGTGCAGTGTAATGGTGTGGTCACGAAATGTGTGGTACAGACAAGATTCTTGTGCCTGGAATTTTCGCCTGGCCCGTTTTGATGAAAAAAGGATACAATGATGACCGATCAATCCTCAGAGTTATTGGCCTATATTCAAAGTCAAATAGAGGAAATCACCACCATTCATGCACAGGCGGAGAAGGCCCTTAACGCGGTGCAGGGGAAAGACCATGTCACGAAATGGAAAAGGAAAGTGGTTGATGGCCTAGAGCCCTACGTGAGTCCGGCCTATCTTCAGCACATCACCAAGGAATGGCTGGAAACCACCTACTTCGTGGGGGACGTGTTTGACGAATTAGCGGACGAGGTGGATATGTGCCGCCGGCATCTCAAAAAGTTGGCTAAGGATGTTCAGACCACCGGCATCCCTTGACGCCCCTTCCCCAAGAAGCACCGGTATGACCCTGCTCAATCATCTGCCTACCTAAATGGCACCCCTTCCTCCTTATCCGCGCAAACGGCTCGGCCAACATTTCCTTATTGACCCCAATCTGCTTCGAAAAATCATCAATCTGGCGGACCTCCAGCCTTCTGATTATGTCTGTGAAATCGGACCGGGCGGAGGAGCGCTGACCAGATTGTTGTGCCAATCGGCGAAGCAGGTGTTGGCCTTGGAAGTCGACCCTCGGATGGTGGAATTCTTGAAAGGGGAATTTGCGGAATGCTCGAACCTTGATATTCAAGAACAAGATGCGCTCCGCTATCCCTTCGATCAACTGCCGGAACCGGCCGTGGTGGTGGCCAATCTGCCCTATAACATTTCGACGCCCATTATGTTTCGGTTGTTGGAAGCTCGGCCCAAGATCCGCCGAATGGTCTTAACTGTACAACTGGAAGTCGCCAAGCGGCTAACCGCCAAACCGAATACCAAAGACTATGGAGTGTTATCCGTCATGGCGCAACACTTGGCTGATGTCCGTTTCGGTTTCCCCGTTTCTCGAAAATGCTTTCGTCCCGTTCCGGATGTGGATTCCGGGGTGGTACGGTTGGATATTCGCTTGGATAACCAGGAAAAACCAGAGGATCTGAACCGGTTCCAACGGATTGTTCGTGCGGCCTTCGGCCAACGCCGCAAAACCCTCATGAATGCTTTTCGGGGGGCAGATTATTCGGATGAGCTTCTTCAATCCGTGCAACAAGGGACAGGGATTTCTCTCAGCCGCCGGGCGGAAACCTTGTCTGTGCAAGAGTTTCGCATCTTGAGCCACGCCTTTCTGGGTGACAGGCTTTCCCCTTTTTAACGATACACAAAACTGTTTCAAAAACAGCCCTGGTGCGGCCCTTGGGAAATTTCTAGAGGAGGGTATGATCGCTACCAAATAGTTAATCTTGGAACATGGAAAGATCTATTGGATAGGGGAAGACTCTAACAGGATATTTCTGGTTCCATTTAGGCCAGGGGGAAAGGGGAAACGTTTATGAGTTTATGAGACAGGTGTTCGGAAAGATGGGAATGTTGATGAGCGGGCAGATGGTGATGGGGCTCTGGCTGCCCCGGTTCGGCGCAGGTCTTTAGGCTTACCACAGGCCAATATTACTATTAATATTGATGCTGCAAGTGGTTTTTTTTAATTGGTGGGAGTTTGAGGTCGAATAATGGGCATGACGGCTTTTTCTTAGGTTCAGGTGGCGAGGTTTCGCCGGTATTGGAAATTCTATCGGATCCCATTAATTCTCCCGCCGTGTCTGAATCTTCGACCATGCTGTTATTTTGGGTCGGGGTTAGCAGGATTGGCTGCCTGGCGCTACAAGGCCAGACAGATTATGTAAGACCTACAGTCAGTATTTTGAATTCGTGATTGATCCAAGAGCCTCCGGAGGGAATCTTTCGGCGGCTCTTTTGATTTTTTCTAGTCTGTTTAGTCATTTGATCTTACCTTCAATGATTCCTCGAATGGCGTAAGGGTTGTTTGCTCGATAGAAACACTTATGGTAGGATTTTTTGATGAGTATCTTCCCTAGTTCAAAGAGCAAACCAGCAAAAGACCAGCCTAAGGAATTTTCTGTTTTAACCACGCAAGTTGTAGGAATTTTGGTCGCCACTTTGGGCATTCTGGGACTACTCAGTATGGCCACTTTCTCTCCGGCCGACCCGATCCTTTTTCTCGAGCACTCCTCCTCAAATTCTTTTCCCGAAAACGCCGTAGGCCTGATAGGGGCTACTCTCGCTTTTTCCCTCCTAACCATAGTGGGAGGGGGAGCCTATGTGGTTCCCTTGTTGTTTGTATTGTTGGGGGTGAGCGTCCTCTGGGGCGAAAAACTTCGTATCACATCGGGAAGTCTTCTTGGATCGCTGCTTGGCGTTCTGTCAGTCAGCGCGCTACTGCACCTTCAATTTTCAGCTGGGCCTCAAATATCCGGAATGGAGGCCTTAAGAGTATACCAGGGTGGAGTTGTGGGCCAATGGGTGGCGGCCGGACTCGGGTCATATTTGGCCATCACCGGTGCCACAATCATTTTAGGGGCACTGTTACTGATTGCCTTCCTTTTGCTTGTGCCGATATCGATTGGGCAAATAGCTCGAACAACCTTGAGCCTCGGGGGGCGTCTCAAAAATACCGTGGTAGAGTCAGTAAGGGAGCGAGATTGGTGGGTATCAGATGCCCAACCTAAAATGAATAAATCGATTCGGATTAATCGGCAATTGGCTGCCCGTGGCGGGATTGGGACGTTGGCAGTGGAATCCTCGGAACCCAAGGCCAAATCATCCAAGGTGAAAGGAGAAAGCATCACAGCCGCAATCGAGATTGCACCCATTCTCCCTCTCATGGAGGAAGTCGACGACACCTTTATTGCTCGCAAGCAAATTTCAAAGTCCTATAAAATGCCTTCTCCCGTCGATCTCTTGGATACCCATGCTGTGCGGGCGGCTCATCAGACCGATTCGGTGTTGAAATCTCAGTCCGAAGTTCTTGTGAAGACGTTGGCAAGTTTTGGGATTGAGGGGGGCGTCACCGATGTGCATCCCGGGCCGGTCATTACCATGTATGAGTTTGCTCCCGGTCCCGGAATCAAAGTCGCCCGCATTGTGAATTTAGCGGATGATCTGGCCATGGCTTTAAAAGCCTTAAAGGTTCGAGTGGTGGCTCCCCTGCCTGGAAAATCTACGGTGGGGATTGAAGTACCGAATCCTCAGCGGGAAACGGTTGGATTGAAAGAAATGTTGACGTCGGAGGCCTTCACGCGGGCCCGCTCGAAGCTGGCCCTGGCCTTGGGGAAAGATATTTTCGGGCGACCGGTGGTGACGGATCTTCGAACAATGCCTCACTTGCTGGTGGCGGGTGCGACGGGATCGGGAAAGAGTGTGGGACTGAACTGTCTGTTGTTGAATATCCTATTTACCGCGCATCCCGATGAAGTGAAACTCCTGTTGATTGATCCCAAAGTGTTGGAATTACAGGTGTACGATGGGATTCCTCACCTTATTCGCCCGGTCATCACGAATCCCAAAGAGGCGGCTCGTGGTCTGGGGTGGGTCGTACAAGAAATGGAGCGGCGTTATCAGGTGTTAGCGGAATTGGGAGTTCGAAATATTGATGCCTATAATAAAAAAGTGATCGAGTGTCAGGAAATGGGTTCACCCCTTCGATCCGCGAAGAAACTGAGCAAAGGCCAATCGATGAATCTTGAGGAAGGGGCTCCCTTGCTGGAGACTTCACAAGAGGAGCGGGTTCTGTTGCCCTACATCGTGGTGGTCATTGATGAGTTTGCAGATTTGATCATGGTTGCCCCTAAGGATATTGAAGATCGTATCGCCCGACTCGCCCAGATGGCGCGAGCGTCGGGGATTCATCTCGTCTTGGCGACTCAACGACCTTCAGTTGATGTCGTGACCGGGCTGATCAAGGCCAATTTCCCTGCACGTATCGCCTATCAGGTTTCTTCTAAGATTGATTCTCGGACCATTTTGGATGCGAACGGAGCGGAAAGCCTCTTGGGAAAAGGGGACATGCTGTTCTTATCTTCTGGCACCGGCGGAATTAACAGATTGCACGGTCCCTATGTTTCTGATGAGGAAGTGCGTGGGGTGGTTGAATGGGTGAAATCGCAAGCCACACCGGTATACGACCCTGTGGCCTTAGAGTCCGTGCAAGAACCCTCGGTGGATGAACAGGAGCGCGATGAGACTTATGAGCGGGCCAGAGAATTGGTGATGACCACGGGACAAGCCTCAGCCTCGTTTATTCAGCGTCGGTTGCGGGTGGGGTATCCACGAGCAGCCCGGATGATTGAGCAAATGGAAGAAGAAGGTCTAGTGAGTGCTCCAGGGCGTGATGGGAGACGAGAAGTCCTCGCTCGAGGTACTGCCATTGCGGAGATAGGATGATGCCACTGCTGTTGCTGCGAGGTCTGCTATTTTTTGTCATCGTTGGTTTCACTATACCTATATCCGGTGTCTGGGCCGCCTCCGTTTCAGCCGTGGAGGATCTCGTTGGAAAAGTTGATGCTCGTTATGCTCAGACACAAGATTTGCAGGCCGATTTTACCCAGGAAACTATTCTTGAGGGATTTACAACGGGGTTTACGTCTTCAGGACGGCTCTATCTAAAAAAACCTGGGTTGCTTCGATGGGATTATCTTCAACCATCAGAAGAGCAGATTTATGTGGATGGTGATCAGGTGATGATGTATGTTCCTGAGCATCAGCAGGTGGTCAAAGGGGCGCTTACGCAAATGGCTGCGTCCAAGGGCCCTTTAGCTCTTCTTCAGGGGGCCGGAAACCTTTCTCAGCAATTTACGATTCTGGAATCCGCAAATGGCTCGAAGGATGGGGGAGAGTTCCCGAGTCTCACCTTAGTCCCTAAGCCTGTTGGCCATACCCCTCCAACTATCAAGAAAATTGTGCTCAAACTCTTTCCTGATTCGTATTTCATTCACGGTATTACCTTGTTTGAGGTGAGCGGGAATATCTCACGCGTGATGTTTGACCACATTCAAGCAAATACGGGTCTTTCGTCCAGCCAGCTCACATTCGAGGTTCCGCCGGATGTGGTGGTGGTCGAACTACCCTGATTTCATCAATCAGGTATGTCGTTAGAAAGTGGTCTCTGATAATGAAAAGGATTAGGGTGAGAAGAAATGGCTGAGCGCATCTTAGTAGTGGATGACGACATGGGCGTTCGGGAAGCCTTGTCCGAGTTTTTGATCTCGTTGGGTTATACCGTCGTGATGGCCGAAAATGGTGAAGAGGCCTTGAAGCAATATCGTAAGGGTGAATTTGACGTGATCATGGCGGACTTGATTATGCCCAATATGGATGGAATGGAGTTGTTGAGGCGTGTCCGTGACAACAAAAATGATGAGGTGATCTTTCTGATGATCACCGGTCATCCCTCTATTGGGACGGCTGTGGAGGCCATTAATCGTGGAGCCGATGATTATATTACTAAACCTTTCCATCTCGAGGATGTGAGGCTGCGAGTATCGAAAGCGTTGGAAAAACAAACCTTAAAGGGCCGGTTGAAAACTGCTCAAGGATTGGCCTGGGGTTTGATGTTGTCCATCCCCCTTTGGCTCTTATTGGGAATAATTCTGGTTATCCTGTTTAAAGGATAAGTGGTTCTTGCCTCCAGTGTTTCTTGTGTGGTCATTGCTCAACATTCAATCCAAAAGTCATGGTGAGCCTGTTGCCGGGGTTATTGCGGGTTTTACTGTGGATTTTTGGTATTCTGGCGGTTGGAGCAAGTTCTCTTCAGGCTATTAGCGGCCACATTACTGAAGATCCCACCAAAATTTTACAGAAATATCTTTCCCTGGATAAAAAAGGCGTCCGGTTAGAGGCCTATTCCTGGCAGGCGATGAGGCCTTTTGTGGCTTGGATGGAAGAACCGGTCTGGGGACACGTGGTGGTGATTTCTCGATATGAGGTAGTGGATGACGTGTCGCAATGGGAAATTCTTGGTGGTTTAGACGCCAAAATTCCCGTGATTTTTGAGGTGTTAGGAACGATGCATTGGGAAAGCGTGACGTTTGTGGCCAATCCACACCGTGAAATGCAATATTTTCATCTTAAGGCGGTTGAGGACCGGTGGCAAATTTTTGACCCTCAATTGCCTCCACATGTGGGCCGTCAGCGTCTGGTCGATTTTGTTCGTTGGACGGAGTTGAACGAATCTGAGCCGGAGCGAAAAGTGTTATTCAACTCTTTGAAACAACAACTAGAACTTAAGGTAGAGAAAGATGTGCAGAAATGACTACTTGGCGTGCGGAAGTGTTGTTTTTTGACTTTGACGGAACTTTGATTGATTCGAAAATAGATATTGCCACGTCGGTAAATCTAACGCTGAGGGATTTGGGGTTGGGCTTACGATCACGGGAAGAAATTTTTAGTTTTGTGGGTGATGGGGTGAAGCGGTTGTTGCGGTTATCGGTTGGCGAAGAAAACCTTGATCAATATGAAAAGGCCTTGAAGATTTTCCGAAAACATTATTTAGAGCATTGCGTGGAAACCACACGGTTTTATCCCGGGATATGGGAGGTCCTCCATCACTATCAGGACCGAAGAAAAGCCATTGTCACCAACAAGTCTTTGGAGTATACCCTCTCAATTGTGGATGGGTTACATGCACAGGATCTGTTCCACCATGTCGAGGCTCCTCGGGATACGATGGAATTGAAGCCCGAGCCCGTGATGTTACTGCGAGCACTTGAGGGATTGGGCGTCGATCCATCTGAGACAGTGATGATTGGGGATAGCACGAATGATGTTCGAGCAGCCCAGGCCGCCGGCATCCGAGCTTGTGCTGTGGGGTATGGGTATGGGAACCGAGAAAAAGTTGCCGCGTTACATCCTGATTTTTATTGTGAAAATCCGAAAGATCTCCTCGGGTTGTTTTAATTGCTCCTTCCTCGAGTCTCTATTTTTACGAGTGAAAAGAGCCCTCAAGGCACCTGGCCAGCCCACGATTTTTCTAGTTGTGACCGAGCCGGGAATTCTTTTATGATCCTTTGAGATTTTTGATGGCTACTAACGTTTTTTTGAGAATTAATCACGAGAAGAGGTCTTGATGGCACAACCGGTTGTCACCTGTTTGGATATGGAAGGGGTGTTGTTTCCTGAGATCTGGTTAGCTTTGGCGGATAAAGTGGGCATACAAGAGCTGCGTCTGACCACCAGGGAAATTGCGGATTATGATGTCTTGATGAAAAAACGACTGGAAATCCTGAAGGCGCATCGCATTACGCTTCAGGATATTCAAGAAGTTGCCAGCACGATTTCTCCTCTCCCTGGAGTTCCTGATTTTATTGCGTGGTTACGCGAACGTTGCCAAATTATTATTTTGTCGGACACGTATTATGAATTTGTAGGTTCACTCATGAAGCAACTCCAATTCCCTACGATTTTTTGCCATACATTGGGGGTTGATTCACATGGGTTTATCACGGATTACTTCTTACGCCAACAAGATCAAAAACGACATGCCGTCAGTGCCATGAAAGGCATCGGGTTTAGAGTGTTGGCGGGAGGAGATTCGTATAATGATGTTTCAATGTTAAAGGAGGCCGACGCCGGATTTTTTTTCTGCCCTCCTGATTCGATTATCCAGGAATTTCCCCAATTCCCTGTTGCTCGTTCGTATGCAGAATTTCAGGAACATCTTGGTCGGGCAGGCGGCTTCTCTTCGTGACATTGTCATGCTGATGTAAGTTTGAATTCCCCATCCCCCATTTTTTAACGTTCAAAAGGTCTATGCCTGACGGCAAACTGCATGAAAGTTTTTCTGAGGGGAAGCATTGTTGCGTTTCCCAATTGTACTTGCTAGATGTATGGCGTTTCATAGGTGGCTGAGAAGAGTGCTGAAGGTGAAGGGGAAAGGAGATCAAGAAATTCATTTTGGAAAGAGTCGTAATCCTCAGAAACTTGCCAGAAATTATTTTCTGGATCCTCTGATGGCGTTGGATGCAAAAATTTTATGCCAAGAGCACTGACAAACTTGAAAGGAGCATCTACATGAGGGTCTCTCGCGTTCGCCTGTCTGCATTGTTAATAGTACTCTTCTGTCTCTCTACGGTAACAGGCTGTCTTGGGAATCGGAATTGGCAATACCCCCCGGCATCTACGGGGGAATTTCTTAAAGAAAAAGCGGCCTCTCCAATCCCGGTCAAGGCCATTGTTCTTCCCTTAGAAGATTTGAGGGGGAATGGGGTAAAAGAGGAATATTGGAAAGTCGCCATTCCGCTCGTCCCCTATGGTGACACACAGTACCAACGCCCAGAAACTGCGGAGAATCCCGAAGAGGTTGATGTAGTCAGGTTTGATCCTCCTAATGATTTTGCCCACTCAATTGCTGCGGAATTAAATCAGGCGCAAATTTTCTCCTCGGTTAACTTTGCCAAAGATGAGGGGCAACAACCGGCGGACTTGGCCTTTCGGGGCCGTCTCCGTTCAACGGACTGGAACCGGCGATTGTACTCTTATCTGTTAGCACCCGTGGGGGTGGTTTTTTGGATGTTGGGTCTTCCCATGAGTGAAATCACGACGGCTCTCGAGCTGGATCTTAGGCTAACTCCCTTAAATGATCCATCGAAGGTGTTATGGAATATGACGATGGATTTCGAAGGAAAGCAATACGATGGACCATATTATGGTCTTGGAAATGCCGTAGAAAGTTATCCAGAGGCCCTGCAAGAAGCCCTGAAACCCGCAATTGCAGATTTAGTTGGCTTGGCTAACCAGGACCCCAACCGGCTGATACCACGCTAAGTGATTGAAATTACTGCCATGTGGCCAATCAAACAAAAATATAAAATATTGGGTTGATATTTGGCGGGCAGAAGATTATTTTAACCTTCAGGAATAGAAAAAACGGCCGATAATGATTAGGAAACACTGATATCGTGCAAAGACGTTCGTTGTCGTCTCTCATGAATTCATGAGATCTTTTTCTTTCATTCAAGATTTCAGGCTCTTGATGCTATTTTTTTATGGAAGAAATAGTCGTATTGGTGACGGTAGGTTCTGAAGGGGAGGCTACAAGCCTGTCAAGAATTTTGGTTAAGAGCGGATTAGCTGCATGCGTCAATATAATCCCAGGCGTGCGATCAATTTTTAAATGGGATGGGGATATTACTGAGGAGCAGGAATTTTTGTTGTTGGCAAAAACCGTGAGGCAGGCGTTTGACCAATTGGTTTCTATAGTGAAAGCCAATCATAGTTACAGTGTTCCTGAAATCATCGCTCTTCCAATTCAGCATGGGAGCGAAGAATATTTAACCTGGATTCGAGAGGCAACCAAGAGTCGAGAAGTCATGGCCGACGAGTGAGGGAAAGTGTATTTTGCCTTCCTTGGATGGCTCCAAGTAAAAACCTTGCACCTCTATTTATTCTGTGTAATTTTGGGTGAATTATGAAAGAGTCTGAAGATTCGTTGACGGTCATTATCTTTCGCGGGGCACGATCCAATCCTTGGCGCCTAAAATTCCGAAAATCTCTTGTGAAGTATGGGATGATTTTTGGGTTAGCGTTGCTGCTCGTTCAGGGGGGGATTATCACACATTATGTATACCAGTGGAGCCAACTCAGTGAATTAGGAGAAATAAAACAAGAATTAACGACATCACGTGCTCGAACCAGCAACTTTTCAACAGAAGTAGATGGAATGAAAAGGCGGATGTTGGTGTTAGAGACTCTCAATCGGAAACTTCAAACCATGTTTGGTCTTGAGGCGGATGAGATCCAGGGTCTGCCTTCCGGTCTTCCTGGTCAGGGAGGAGAAGAGTTGCCATATGAAGAGGTGCCATACGATGGTTTGCAAGAGGAAGCGTCTTGGGAGTCAAAGTCTTCAATTGAACAGCAGACCAGGATGGCCCCGGAGGTCTCTAAGTTAGATTCGACCATGGACCGAAAAATAACCGAGATTAAAGCCGGGCTAGTTTGGCTAAACCAACAAACTGAATTGGAAAACCAAATTCTGGAAGAGCTTGCTGCCGCAGCTCAGAAAAAAGCTGATCAATGGGCCTCAATCCCTTCCATCTGGCCAGTTAAAGGTGCCTTAACCTCAAAATTTGGTCCTCGTGTCTCTCCCTTCACAGGGAAAAAAGCTTTACATGCAGGCATTGATATTGGTGCTCCCACTGGAACCGAGGTTCGGTCTCCCGCATCGGGAAAAGTTGTCGTAGCCGCCTATGATGGTCGGATGGGAAAATTTGTTCGCATTGACCATGGCTATGGCATTGAAACGACTTATGGGCATATGTCTAAAATCCATGTGAAATATGGGGACAAAGTTCATAGAGGCGATCTTGTCGGTCTTGTTGGGAGCACGGGGAAGTTTTCCACTGGACCCCATCTCCACTATCAAGTGGCCGTGAATGATAGAGTCGTAGATCCTGTTCATTACATTCTGGATTAGCTGCCTACTCTGGTCTGTGAGAAACCTCAGTCATCTTCCCGGATTTTATCGGTTGGTCATTTCTCTCCTGCTATCCCTCCTCTTCTAAGAGAACCTGGGACAAAAGACCTAAGCAGTTTGATTAGAGACTGGGTCTTCTTTTTTAGAGGGTGGGCCTTCTTTGGTGTTGAATTCTCTAGCAACAATTGCATAGATTGATATTGATGATGTTGAGGAATTTTCGTTTGTGAACAATTCTTAGGTAATGCTGAGGACATTATTGAAAGATTGAGGGGAAATTTAAGTCTATCGTTTAAATTGACAATAATTTCTTTTCTTTGTTAGTTTCTTGTATCGCTGGGGTATTTTACCTAGCGTATCGTTTTCAGATAGAAATGAAAAACGAGAGTGATGGTTATTTTTGCTTTTAACTTATTAGGAGGAGACCAGTTATGAGTCTCGATTACGTAAAATTCACGCCAGGTTTCGGAAAGTTTATGCCAAAAGAATATAGGGATATGGTCGAGCATGGTCCATTTGGAAAAAAGACCTCGGTGTCGCAAGTGGGAACCTTTAAAGAGATCTTAGAGGAACATCCTATGTGTGCGGGGTGCGCGATGACGTTGTTTATCCGATTGGCTATCATTGCATTCCCTAACCCAGAAGATACGATTACAGTCGGGACGGCAGGATGCGGGCGACTAGCCATTTCTCAGGCAGCTATTCCTTTTGTCTATGGAAATTACGGCGATCAAAATGGGGTGGCCAGCGGGTTGTCTCGTGGCCTCAGGCTGCGTTTTGGTGATAAACCCAAAGATGTTGTAGTGATGGCGGGTGATGGGGGAATGGCAGACATTGGCTTTGCTCAAACTTTGCATTCCTGGTTTCGAAAAGAAAAATTTACGACCATCATGTTGGATAACGAAGTATATGGGAATACGGGTGGTCAAGAAAGCGGAATGACCAACAAGGGCCAAGTTTTGAAGATGGCGCCTTTGGGGAAAAAATTTGAAAAGATGGATATGTTAGGAATGGCCAAGGTTGCAGGGTGTGCGTATGTGGCGACAGTGGTTCCCAACAACCCAAGAAGAGTAGAAAGTGTCATTAAAAAAGCGGTCTTAATTGCACGAGAAGTGGGCCCAACGTATATCCAAGCCTATACCTCCTGTAATATTGAATATGCGATTCCAACAGATAAAGTGATGGAAGATGCCAAAGATGTCGAGAATGATCGTTATGCATTTTCTGAATATCTTACAGACGAAGCCAAGCAGCATTTAGGCGAATTGTATGGGTATAAAGAATATCTCCCGAAGCCTGCGGCGGCATTGACGAAGGGGTAACTTCCTGAGTTGGTTCTAAGAGGGTTGTTGTTCACATTGTGAGGAGGGAGGTTTTAGAGATGGCTATTCGTTATAACATTCGTATGGCAGGAGTTGGTGGCCAGGGTGTGGTGACTGCATCCCACATTTTCAGCACGGCGGTCATTAATGCTGGAGGGGAAAGCACCATCGTTCCGTTTTATGGGTCTGAAAAGCGAATGGCTCCCGTAGAGAGTTATGTGCGTGTCTCGAATGAGCCAATTTATGAAATTGGAGAAATTACCTTCCCCCATATTCTCATGATCTTTCATCCACAGTGCATCACCCATGGAAAGAGTTACACGAATCCTTTTTATTTTGGGTTAAAAAAGGAGGGAGTCGTTCTTATCAATAGCAATACACCTATGAATCTTGAGGCGGATCAAGCTGCGGAATTGAAGGACCTAGGTGCCAAAATATATTACCTCCCAGCCACCCAGATGTCGCTAGATGTGGCGGGAATCGATTTGGCCACCAATATGGCTATGGTTGGAGCAATCGGCGCAATTACGGGACTTTCAACTTTAGAGGCCACGGGTGAGGCTGTGAAAGATCGATTTCTCGGAAAGGGTTTTGTGGTGTCAGGTGGAACTGCCGCATTGGATAGTGTGGTGGAACGAAAGTTCAAAAAAAAGGCAGAATTGATTGAGAAAAACTTAGCGGTGGTAAAGGCTGGTTGGGATTACGCCGTCGATAATGGATGGACATTGGGAGCTTCTTCAATGGCGGACCAAACAACTAGTGCAGCAACTAAAGCAGCAAAGGCTTCGGTCTAAAAAAAGAGGAAATTGAAAGGGGAGAGGGATGTATCTTGTTGCAAATATAGATATAGATATTTGTGCGGCAACCAGCTGTAAGTTGTGCACACAGTTCTGTCCGGAAGCCAATACGATTCAGTATGATACGGAAGCGGGAAAGGACAGGGGTTTAAAGTATGGATCGGCCTATGTAGCCGTCGATCGTTGTAAGGGTTGTGCGCAATGCGTATGGGTGTGTGACAATATGGCCAAGCATCATGCCATTAAAATGGAAATGATCGATCAAATTGGGGATGCGGCACTCACTGAAAATATTTCCTACTTGGAAAAAAATACCAAAGCGGTCCTTGCTAGTCCGCTAAGGGGATAATCTAACAAAGTCTTTTCATTTTCCAGTCATTTCATACTCATCAATCGGAGTCTAACGTGGAATTAACGAAAGAGCTAGAAGAAGCAATCGTGGCTCCAGGGCCACAAGGTTTCCATCCACCATCGGCTGCGGAACTTGGCGTTCTGACGCCTGACGAAGGATATGGTCTGAAATTTGGCCATGTTGTTGCGGAAGAGCTGGCAATGGAAGCTATGGCGCGTACGATGTTGACTCGCAAGAATGCAACCATTTTCCCCGGTCCGTTGGTTTTGTGGAATTGGAATGATCATGCGGCGGATAAGGCTAGGGCTGTATTAGAGCTAGCAGCGCAATTACCAGATGTGCTCGTCATTCCTATGCCGGATTATCGCCCCAAGTATCCTAAGGTTGAACCGGAAGAAGTGATCAATCCGAATCATCCCAATCTGACAATATGGGGGAATAAGATTGAAGCCTGTATCTTTATCGGGGTGCATTGTCACTATGCCAATCTGACCCTCAAGATGATTCGAGCGGGAACCAATTGTTGGACCTCTGCGATTTGCGCGGAACAAGGGCATGAGGATGCTATGTTCACGGTTCGAGATTCTGATGCCACGAAGATCCGAAGGGTTGCAGCAGTTTTTAAGCGGATACGAGAAGAAATGGGGATAAAATTGCCAGAAAATGGCAACAATGTTCGTTTTACCGGACTACAATCCAAGGTTCATGGTGGCAAAACACACACCAATCCTCTGGATTTCAGCATTGAAAGCCCTGTTGATGGAAACGCGGCGGGGTTTGGGCATAAAGCTGAACATATGCAAAGAGAAGCATGAGTATATTTGGAAAATTTCACTTAAGTAATAAGGGGGTCAAACCATGAGCGAAGCCCTTGAATCAGAAGTTAAAACCAATCCCCAAGGTGATCCAATTACCAGTGCTCCAGAAGCACCAAAGGCTGATAGCGAAAAAGGAAGAAAAGACCCTCATGGAGATGCCAAACGCCAGCGGATTGTCTCTCCAGAGTATATGTTTTCTGAGGCTCCTCGTGAACGGGAATTTATTACCGGGAGTGAATGTGCAAAAGAAGCGGTGAGGCGATCAAATGTAGATATGTCCGTGGCCTATCCCATTACACCGCAAAGTGAAACATTGCAATTAATTGGGGTCTTGTATGGGGAAGGGTATGTGAAGGAATTCTATCGAGGCGAAGAAGAATATGGCGTCATGTCGGCAATTGCTGGGGCCTCGCGCGCAGGTGTTCGAGCCTTTACGGCCACAGCTGGTCCTGGAACATTACGAGGTCTTGAGCCCATCGTCTCGTGGGCTGGTCACCGTCTTCCTGCGGTTTGCATGTTTACGTGCAGAGTCGTCAATGCTCCGCTGGCTATCCAACCGGACAATATTGAAATTGCCTACCTTTTGAACAGCGGAATGCTGGTATTTCATGCTGAAAATCAACAAGACCTGTTCGATTTTATTATGAAGGCCTTTATTATCAGCGAAAAAAATGATGTGACGCTCCCGGTAGGTGTCTGCTGTGATGGCTTTTTTGTGACTCATGCTCGAGGATATTGTTCGATGCAGGATCGGGGGCTTAAGCTCCCACCTCGAGATCCTTACCGGGGGTCGGTACCGGTTTTAGATGCGGAGAACCCGCCAGCTCGATTGTCTCGTGATGCTCCAGTTCAAAAATCTAATTTTATGGCCTATAACATTCACGCGGTGTGGCAGCAGGAAGTATGGGCTGGTGTGGAACGTTCACGCAAGTATATTCATCAATATATGGATGGATTGTTAGAAGCTCAGGATGTGGAAGGAGCAGATGTTCTCCTTATTGCTTCGGGGAGTGCGGCGGCACAATCCCGCGAAGCGGTCCGCCAATGTAAAGAAAAAGGCATTAAGGCAGGATTAATCAAGATTCGTTCCTTGCGACCTTTCCCAACAAACGAACTAAGAGAGCTGTGTGGCAAAGCCAAGCTTATTGTTATTCCGGAGTTTAATTATGTCGGATGGCTGGCCAAAGATGTGGCTACGGCAATTTATGGGTTTTCCAACGCAAAAATTGTGGCTGGTCCACATGTCTATGGGGGAATGTCCATGCCAGTGGAAATGATTACGGATGAAGTGGAATGTGGTCTGACGGGGAAAAAATCTAATACTGTTCCTCCTTCAGCAATTATGGGAGTGGCAGATCCGGCGGCCGTTGCAGAATTTATGAAAAGCATATAACTCAATTGTCCAACAATTGAGTAAATTTTAAGGCCCGCCCCAAAGAAATTGGGGCGGGCCTTTCTGTATCATTCCCCACTCCCAAGACAACATGACCTCTGCGAAACCAGGACGAATTCTCGTAACCAATGATGATGGCATTGATGCGCCTGGCATTCGTGCCCTTGCCAACGCCATGACAGCATTGGGACAAGTGTGGGTCGTCGCTCCAGAGAGAACACAGAATGCAGTAGGGCGAGCGATGACGCTGCATAAACCCTTGCGGCTTCAGCAAATTCGGCCACGGTGGTATGCCGTGAATGGGACCCCAGCAGATTGTGTCACTTTGGCGATTTGCAAGTTGCTAGAAACGAACGTGCCCGTGCTCGTGGTATCTGGAATTAATAAGGGGTGGAATCTGGGAGATGACGTCACCAACTCCGGTACGGTGGCAGGCGCGTTGGAAGGCATGCTCCATGGAATACCCTCCCTGGCGGTGTCCTTAGAAGATTGCCCATCAGCATCCTATGCGATGGCTGCCCATTATGCGGTCCAACTGGCGGAGCGGATTTTGAAATCTGGTTTGCCGGAAGGGACGATTCTCAATGTGAATGTCCCTGGCTCAAAAATGGAAGCGATTGCCAGCCTACAGTTCACGAGTTTGAGCCAACGACGGTATCATAAGCCAGTGGTGGAAAAAATTGACCCCAGGGGAGGGTCCTATTTCTGGATCGCTGGGGAACGACAATCGTGGGCCAGAAAAAAGCCCTCCGACCATGATGCGGTGGAAAAAAACCTGGTTTCAGTCACTCCTCTGCATTTAGATTTAACCGATTACGTCGCGCTCAATACGCTGAAGAGTTGGGAGAAAACTCTTTCTCCCCCAAAAACAACTCATGTTTCATCTGTTCGAAAATTGACGAGAATCAAAAGGGTATGAAAAGCCTCCAGCCCTTTTTGGTAATTATTCTCTATTAATTTCTGCTTCCATCGGCATGGACTTGGTTAAACAATTATATGACTGGATGCTATCCTGGGCCGATTCGCCTTACGGAGTCCCTGCCCTTTTTGGCTTGGCCTTAGCCGAATCCTCTTTCTTCCCTCTCCCTCCTGATGTGTTGTTAATTGCCATGACGCTTGGCAGTCCTGCGAATGCTTGGTGGTTTGCCACGGTGGCCACGGTCGGGTCAGTTGTAGGAGGGGCATTGGGCTATGGCATTGGCTGGTATGGTGGGAGGCCCGTATTGAAAAAATTCATGGGACAGGATCGCATGGATCTCGTGCATCAGTATTTTCAACGTTATGAAGGCTGGGCAATTCTTATTGCCGGATTCACCCCGATCCCTTACAAAATCTTCACGATAGGGGCCGGAGCCTTTTATGTGGATTTCAAAATTTTTATGGCGGCCTCGATAGTCAGTCGGGGCGGGCGGTTTTTTCTGGTGGCTGGCGCCATCCAACTTTTTGGCCCATGGATGAAAGAAATTATCGAAAAATATTTCAATCTCTTTTCTATCGCATTCGTTGTTCTGTTGGTCCTAGGTTTTTGGATCGTGAAACATCAGGGGCAGAAACTTGCGTCAAAGACTACTTCCTGAGAGCCCTAAGCTATGCCGATTGTTCTCTATAACACCAGGACCAAGAAAAAGGAGGCTTTTGTCCCGTTGATTCCTGGGCAGGTCAGCATGTACGTCTGTGGCGTGACCGTCTACGATGATTGCCATCTCGGCCATGCTCGAAGTGCGCTGACCTTCGACATGATCCGACGCTATTTGGAATTTATTGGCTACCATGTGAAATATGTGAGGAATTTCACGGATATCGACGACAAAATCTTAAATCGTGCCAAGCAAGAAGATGTCCCCTGGCATGAAATCAGCGAACGGTATATTCAGAATTTTTACAGAGACATGGGGGCATTGGGTATTACGAAACCCTCAGCAGAACCTCGAGCCACGGAACATATGCAAGATATTCTTCACATGGTTGAAGGCTTGGTTCTTAAGGACATGGCCTATGAGCTAGAAGGCGATATCTATTTTTCCGTGAAGAAATTTGCTCCTTATGGCCAACTGTCCGGAAAAAATTTGGATGATTTACAGGCTGGAGCGAGAGTTGAAGTTGATTCCAGAAAACAGGATCCCATGGACTTTGCTTTATGGAAAGCTGCAAAGCCTGGCGAGCCTGGCTGGGACAGCCCCTGGGGGAAAGGCCGTCCGGGATGGCATATCGAATGCTCGGCGATGTCAGTGGCGGAGCTAGGTTCCACCTTCGATATTCATGGTGGTGGCAAGGATCTCATATTCCCCCATCACGAAAATGAAATGGCGCAATCCTGCGCCTATACCGGCAAAGATTTTGCGCGTTATTGGGTGCATAATGGGTTTGTGACGGTGGACAAAGAAAAAATGTCCAAATCGCTTGGCAATTTTTTCACCATCAGAGAAATTTTAGATAAGTCGAAGTACCCTGAATCTGTTACCGCGGAATGCCTACGCTATTTATTTTTATCAACGCATTACCGGAGTGATCTCAGTTTTTCAGATAAAGCAATAGAGGAATCTAAATCGGCATTAGATAATATTTATGGGTTAATTCAACGTCTGGACGAAGCGAATCAACTACAAAATTATCCGGGTGATGAAGATTGGGACCGAATCTCGAAGGACTTTGCCACAAAGTTTCAGGAGAGTATGGATGATGATTTCAATACGCCTAAAGTGCTCGCGGCTTTTCAGGAACTTCGAGGAGAAGCCAATAAATTATTGGTGAAAGGATTGTCAGATAACATACGGAAAAATGTTCTAAAAGGTCTGCGGCAATATGGTCAGCCACTAGGTTTATTTCAATTAGGGGTAAATCAATGGAATGCTATAGTCATCAAGCCCGATCCTGTAAAAATTGAATTTAAAGTTCCTCCTGTTAAGGTGATAGTTGAGAGTCCAATTGAAGAACGATGGATTGAAGAGCAAATCCGTCTTCGCAATGAAGCCCGTGCAAAGAAAGATTTTGCAACGGCCGATACCATCAGAAAAGAATTAGCCAAACAAGGAATCATCCTCGAAGACCGACCCGATGGCACAACACGATGGAAGCGATGAATCCCCGGCAACGGTGTACGGGTTTCATTCGGTTCTAGAATCTCTCCACTCGCAGTCTCGCCCCGTCCAACGAATTTGGACTCTTCGGACTGATGGCCGATTTCTTACCATTATGAAATTGGCCAGGGAAAGGGGTATTCCCCTGGCCGTCGAATCACGGGAGCGATTAGATCGCTTAGCTGGCGATCGACATCATCAGGGGGTGGTGGCTCAGGTTGCCGCCAAAGAGTATCTGGAGGGAGAAGATTTACTGGACTCGCTTTCTCTCAGACCGATTCCTGCTTTATTAGTCGTGTTAGACCAGATTCAGGATCCACATAATTTAGGAGCAATTGTCCGATCTGTGGAGGCGGCCGGTGGAGATGGGATTGTCATTCCCAAGCATCGAGCCGTGGGCCTGACGGGTGGGGTGGCCAAAGCATCCGCTGGAGCTTTAGAGCATGTCTCCATTGCTCGGGTAGCCAATACGGGAAAGTTTCTTGAAGCATGTCAGAAGCGGGAAATCAGGACCGTGGCATTGGTCCCGGAAGGAGTTGAACCCTATTCAGAGGTGGACTTCACGGAGCCTGTTGCGCTGGTGTTTGGAAGTGAAGGAGAGGGCATCCGCCCGATCGTCCTGAAAAAATGCGATCAACAAGCGAGGATTCCGATGTTTGGAAGGATGAACTCGCTGAATTTGTCAGTTGCCGTGGCAGTGACACTCTTTGAGGCAATTCGGCAACGGACTCAGAAACGATAAGAGTCACTCAGAAATTATTTTATCTGAATCAGGCCTTCCTGAATTGCGGCATTGAGCAGTTGGGCGGCATTAGAAACCCGAACCTTCTTCATCATATTGGCTCGGTGCGCTTCGACGGTTTTGACGCTAATTTTTAATTGCTGTGCAATCTCTTTATTCTTCAGTCCTGACCAGATGAGTTGCAGGATTTCTTGCTCGCGTTGAGTCAGGGCCTCCGGTCGTTTTCGCTTAACAGGTGGCATGTCCAGTTTATTCGGCTTCAGTTGGTTGGTCATGGGTACCTCAGGCATTTTCTCTAGGCGAATTATCTAAGGGAGAATATCAGGTCATTTTAGGATTGTAAACCGAAAGCCTACGTAAACTCACCCTAGTCGAATTAACTACGGAATATGTGACTTTTATGTCTCACTGGATTGTTTGGCCAAGCGTCTTTATTCTGGGAACGATCATTGGAAGTTTTTTGACGGTATGTGTGCACAGAGTGCCAAAGGGGCAATCAGTTGTGGCTCCTCGGTCGGCATGTCCTCATTGCGGAAGGCAGATATGCTGGTATGACAATGTTCCTCTTTTGAGCTTCATCTGGTTGCTGGGGAGGTGTCGAGCTTGCCATGTGGGTATACCGCCCAGATATCCCATTATTGAATTGGCCAATGGCTTGGGATACCTCCTAGTGGTCTGGCGGTTTGGCCTCACGTGGGCCACGATCGTTTATGCGGGGTTGGTGTCGGTGTTCCTTGTGGTGGCTTGGATTGATTGGGACCACAAAATCATTCCGGATGTGATCACATTACCTGGGATTGTGGTTGGCTTCTTGTGCGCATCCTTTCTGCTACCGACTGGCTGGGTCAATTCGCTCGTCGGTATCTTGGTTGGGGGCGGATTTTTACTGGCCCTTGCCTGGATCAGTCCCTTCTTGTTCGGGAAAGAAGGCATTGGGGGCGGCGATATTAAATTTTTGGCCATGGTTGGAGCTTTTCTGGGATGGCAACAGACCATACTCACACTAATGGTGGGATCGGTGGTGGGAGCGGTTGTCGGGATGGTGTTGCTTGCCACGAAGGTCCTTCAAAAAGGTCAATACATTCCTTTCGGACCTTATTTAGCGCTCGGGGGCCTGATCGCGGTGGTATGGGGAACGGAATTATGGCACTGGTATTTTCATGGCTTGTTATAAGTGCCCAACGAATCCTGCAAGGCAGGTACGACCACATGGAGTCGGTTCAAGACGTCACTGTAGCAGGGATGAGACGGTTGAAGAGATCTCTTTTGTGTGCCGGAGGCTTTACCCTTACTGAATTGATCATCGTGCTTGGCATTATCGGGGTAGTCTTGATGTTAGCCCAGACCTGGTTGGTATCCCAGTTACCTCACTGGCGATTGAATGGAGCAGCCAGACAGGTGACCTCTGACCTTTTAGGGGCAAAAATGAAGGCCGTGGTTGAGCGGAATAGGCAACGAGTCTTCTTCCAGGACGATCATCGGTATGTGTTGTTGGATGACGATAATAATAATGGGAAGTCCGATCCGGGCGAACATCTTGAGGCCCGCGATATTCAGGAGAGCTATCGAGATGTCATGATGACGGCCTCGAACAATCCCTCCTTTCTGCCAAGAGGAACAGCGTCCAGCTTGGCCTCTATTACCCTGTCCAACTCCGCTGGAAAACGGATCATTACGGTCAGCATAACCGGACGGGTGAAAGTGAAGTCTTAAATGAACACCAAGACTCATGAGCGATATCGACTGAGGAGTTGCCTTCGGGATCAACGAGGGTTCTCCTTGTTAGAAGTGCTTATGGCCTTGGTGGTGGTCTTCCTGGCGCTCCTTGGATTTGCAGGCTATTCCGTTGTCGCCCATACGGGGATGACTGCGAGTGAAAAAATGACCAGAGCCGTCACACTCGCCCAGGAAAAATTGGAAGATGTGCGTCGGGATGGAGTGCCCATTTCGTTAACCGGCACATGGGTCAACACAGAACCCTATGGCTCTATGGCCGGCGCGATGCAGCATCAACGCACGCTCACCATTCAACCTCATACTCCCATGCCAGAGTTGCACACTGCTACAGTCGAAGTGCGGTGGGATCACGATGCGCATTCCACCACACTTACCACCTATGTCACAAAATAGGAGGGAATAAACAGATGCCACGGGTTCGGACATGGTCCCCTCATGGATATACGCTCGTAGAGGTCGTGGTGGCCCTGGGCCTGAGTCTTCTGACGGTGAGTGTGGTGTATGCCCTATATATTCAAGAACTCAAAGCTCAGGCTGTGCGAGAACATGTCTTGGACATGCAGCAGCAGGCTCGGGTGGTGGTGGATTTGGTGAGCCGGGAAATCCTGATGGCCGGCTATGATCCTCGTGGGGTGAATCGTGACACCGATCTTACCAATGATTTTGAGGGCATCACGTATGATCCAGGTAAGCTCTCTATCAAGGCTGATTTGAATGGAAATGGCATAACCAGCGATGCCAATGAATCGATCGTCTTTGTCTATGATTCCGCGGCTCACATGCTCCGACGTAATACCGGTGGAGGGAATCAACCATTTGGGGAAGACATTGAAGCGTTTGTCGTGGACTATCTTGATCAGGGTGGGAACCCAACCTCAGATTCCAAGGCCATACGACAAGTTGGAATTTCGGTGACGGCTCGAACGTCACATTCCGATCCCAAGTATGCCAAAAACGGTGGATATCGAACGGTGACTCTCCATTCCCGAATCACGATGAGGAATAGCCAATCATGAACGGACCCTATTGCCAAGTAGGAATAAGGCCTTGTCATAATTCCACAGGTGGGGCGCTCATTGCGGCATTGTTATTGGTCGCTATTTCCACAATTATGGGTGCGACAATTCTGTTTGCCACGTCTACTGATCTACAAATCAGTGGAAATTACCGAAGAGCGATGGCCACGTTCTATGCTGCAGAGGCGGGCATTGCAGAGACCGCCATTCGTTTGAGTGGTTCTTCTTTGTTGAATGCAGTGTATCTTGGCGACCCTTCTCCCATCCTGCAAACCAATTGGTCCGCCTATGTGTTGTCCAACCCTGGCTGGAAATCACAGGACGATGCGGCGTATTCCGATCTGTTCACCAACTATTTTCCTCTGAGTGGGAACCTCACCAATACAACCGTTCTTCCTAATAGTGTCCAAGCTGCGCTGTCCTACTGGACTAAAGTTCGTCACAAAACCGAGTATGACGCTGAACGGGCTGGGCACAGTTCTCTGACACCTCACTACCAAGATGCCGATGGAAGCACCGCGACCCATTCAACCAATAACCGAGGCAGCCTGGTCTTCTATGGGTTTGCATCAGGAAATGGACTCACGCCCACGTCATTTACGTCAGCAAATCCAACTCCATATTCCCCAGTCGAAATCATCATCAGTCAGGGTGAGGTAGAAGGAGCAATGTCTCTGATTCAAGTAGAGGTCGCACATCCTTCTGGTCCCCCATTGCTGGCCCCGGTCTATGCGAATAGTCAGGTCGTATTTGCTGGCGGGACCGCAGCGGTGCAAGGATTTGATAGCTGTGGGCTTCTACCAGAAGGCCGGCCTCCTGTGCGGTTGGGTCCTGCAGGTGTGTTGGCGGGAACTGCCGCCTTCACAGGAAATCCCCCCACGCCACAAGTGGGCACGGAGGCCCTGGATTTGGTGAAGGCTCTGGATAGCCTCAAACGAGGCGCTCAGGTCATTACAGGGGATCTTGTGGACGTGAATCTGGGTGCGCCGGGAAACCCCACCGTGCTGTATGCCGAACCGCTTTCGGGGGGATTTTCGAGCGGGCTTGCCGTTCAGAATCTCAACGGATATGGCGTGCTTTTGGTTAAGGGGAATGTAAATGTTTCCGCGCCTTTTCATTGGGAGGGGCTCGTGATTGTTTCCGGACAAGTGACGTTTGATGGGGGAATTGGGACTTCAGCCATTCAGGGTGCCCTCTTGGCGGACCAGGTGCAGATACTGAATGGCGAGGTGACGATGACTCTTAATACCTGTCCGATTGCGGCGTCCCTTCGAGTGCTTCCGGTTGCGACCCTCAATTGGCAACAACTTCTCTAAAAAATTCGCTTGCAAGGCTTCCTCTCAATAATTCCTATAAGGTCCTGTTTCTAATGGAGTTTTCTTTTTCGGTTGAAGTTTCTCGCCAACTTCCCCTTTTTCCGCATCTTTCCTGAGACTTTTGATTCCTGGTGACATGGGTCCTTTGATTGATTGCAGAAGCATGACACCATTCTTACAATGCCCTTCTTGCCACGGCATGGGGATTGGTGTACAAATTTCATCCTTTACCAGCTTGTTGAGTTCCTCAATGGCGTGTTTGAAGTGAGGTCTTTCCAGGAAAAATGTGTTCTTAGTTAACTTTTAACGGGGTAAATGCCATGAGTGTACAACCAGACATTATTTACACGAAAGTTGATGAAGCGCCCGAGCTGGCCAGCGGATCGTTTCTTCCAATCATCCAGTCTTTTGCCAAAGCGGCAGGTGTGACCGTTGGCACCAAAGATATCTCGCTCGCGGGGAGAATTCTTGCGCAATTTCCTGACAAGCTCAAGCCGGAGCAACGGCAGCCGGATGATCTGGCCTTGCTGGGCGAAATTGTGATGACACCCGAATCAAATATCATCAAACTCCCGAATATCAGTGCCTCCCTTCCTCAAATCAAGGGGGCGATTAAAGAATTGCAATCCCAGGGGTATGCGATTCCTGACTACCCGGAAGATCCAAAAAATGATGAGGAAAAGGCCATTAAAGCCAAGTTCGACAAAGTAAAAGGCAGTGCCGTCAACCCGGTCTTGAGACAAGGCAACTCCGATCGTCGAGCCTCCACGTCGGTCAAACAATACGCCAAAAAAAATCCGCACCGAATGGGTAAGTGGACAAAAGATTCCAAGACCCATGTGGCGCATATGACAGGTGGAGATTTTTTCGGCAACGAAAAATCGGCAACGATTTCGGAGCAAGCAGCGGGGAAGGGCCGCATTGAATTTGTTGGCGCCGATGGCAGTACAAAGGTGTTGAAAGATAAATTGACCTTCGACAACGGTGATGTGGTTGATGCGACGAAGATGAGTGTCAGCGCGTTACGGCAATTTTTTAGGGATCAAGTGGCAGAGGCAAAGAAAAATTCTGATGTGCTTTTCTCGTTACACATGAAGGCCACGATGATGAAGGTCTCAGACCCCATTATATTCGGACATTGCGTGACGGTGTTCTTTGAGGATGTCTTTAAAAAGCATGAGAAGACGTTTACTGAGCTGGGCGTCAATGTCAATAATGGGTTGGGCGATGTGTATGCGAAGATTGGCCAATTGCCTCCTGCGAAACAAGAGGAAATTAAGTCGGATATTCAATCGGCCATTAAAAATGGACCAGTTCTGGCCATGGTGGATTCGGATAAAGGGATCACCAACTTGCATGTCCCGAGTGACGTTATTATCGATGCCTCAATGGCTGCAGCGCTTCGTACTTCAGGAAAAATGTGGGGCCCTGATGGTAAAGAACATGATATGAAGGCCATTATCCCTGATCGTAGTTATGCCGGTATCTACCAGGCTGTGGTCGATTTCTGTCGGGAGAATGGAGAATTTAATCCTGCCACAATGGGAAGTGTGCCCAATGTGGGTCTGATGGCGCAGGCAGCGGAAGAGTACGGGTCTCATGACAAAACGTTCGAGGCCACGAGCAAGGGCGTCATCAGGGTTATCGATGGGGCAGGGAAAGAATTGCTTCAACATGAGGTCGAAAAAGGAGATATTTGGCGGAGTTGTCGCACCACGGATATCGCGATTAAAGACTGGGTCAAGCTGGCCGTCAATCGAGGGAGGGCATCTTCAACCCCTGTGGTATTCTGGCTGAACAAGGATCGAGCACACGATGCCCAGATTATTGCGAAAGTGAATCGATACTTAAAAGATCATGATACAAAAGGTTTGGATATTCAGATCATGCCACCCGTAGATGCGATGAAGCATTCGCTAAAACGGGCAAAAGACGGGCAAGATACTATTTCTGCGACGGGAAATGTGCTTCGTGATTATCTCACCGATCTCTTTCCTATTTTTGAATTGGGCACCAGCGCCAAAATGCTCTCTATTGTGCCGTTGATTAATGGAGGCGGTCTTTTTGAAACAGGAGCGGGTGGGTCAGCTCCAAAGCATGTACAGCAGTTTGTCAAAGAAGGACATTTACGCTGGGATTCCCTTGGTGAATTTCTTGCCTTGTCCGAATCCTTTGCGCATTTGGGTCGAGCGAAGGGAAACAAAAAAGCGCAAGTGCTTGCCGCGACCCTGGATCGAGCGACGGGCAAGCTTATGGAAAATTGTAAGAATCCCGGTCGTGAACTTGGTGAGTTAGATAATGCCGGAAGTCATGTGTACGAAGCGCTGTATTGGGCACAAGAACTGACCGCTCAAAATGACGATCAGGATCTCAAAAAGCAGTTTGCCCCGATTGCGAAAGAACTGGAGTCCAAAATCGATGGCATTCTGGAAGAGATCAAAGCTGCGAAGGGGCGGCCACAGGATATTGGGGGGTATTATCGTCCGGATCCGGCCAAGGTGAGGGCCGCCATGCGCCCCAGCGCGACTCTCAATGCCATCTTAGGTCGCTTAGCCTAGGTTCTAAACGTAGGCTGGTCTTCCGGTATTATTTTTATACTGGGGATGTGTGCAACGAGCCGGGTTCCGAAGGGAGCCCGGCTCGGCTTTTTTAGGGGAGGTATTTCGTGTGAGTCATGTGAAAGTCGTGACCCTTTCCCAAATCGGGGATGTTCCTATTGTTTGTAAGACCAAGCGAGACATCTCTATTGAAACCCCATTAGATGCGCGGGATGACGAATCCCTTGGATGGGGGTACTGGGATCGAATTTGGCCTTCTGAAGTGGCCTTGTCAGAATATCTCATTCGGCAGTTTTTCCCAACTAAACTGCAAGGGGTCAAGCTTTTGGAAATTGGCTGTGGGACAGGGTTGGCCGGAGTTGTTGCTGCTCAGCTCGGGGCATTTACCATGTTTTCAGATATGGTGCCTATTACCCTTGAAGCGGTAAAGGAGTCCTGCCGTCGGAATCATATCAGCAATTTTGACACATGCATGTTGAATTGGTCGGAAACGATTGAACCAAAAGAACTTTATGATTTGGTATTAGGTAGTGAAGTTTTTTATGACGAGGAAATTTTAGCGAATATTTCACACGTTTTAGAACAGGTGCTGGCTTCAGGGGGAAAAGGCCTTTTTTGTGATCCAAACAGACTGGGGTTGGATACCATCGAACGTGGATTCAAAGAGAAGTTTATCGTGGCAATAGAAGAAATCCCACTCAACTGGCCTCCGCGAAAAGGTCCTGGGGTAGAAAAGATGGGATTTCTTTACCAACTTTCTCGCAGAAGTCCGGAGGCGTCCTGACAATATCATTTTCCACCTGCTGAAGTTGCTCATATATAAGGGGTCAGAACGCGTGTTTTATGATATGCTGCTTCACATACTAAATAGCCTGAGATAATTCTTTACTCTCCTTGATTCCCTTTCGTATCACCGTCGTGATGAAACTCACGGACCCAATATTCGACAATCCAAACAGTCTCATGATTTCTGCCAAACGATAGCCTCCCAGTTGCTGACACATATACATGGCCACCTTGCGTGCGAGTAACCCTTTCTTGGGCCCTTTGATGATCTCCGTTAGCACCGCTGGTTCAACGTGGTAGTAGTCAGCTACCAACCGGATGATGTGGGCAACGGAGAGTGTTCCGGGTAAGACCTGAGCCACCAAGACCTTGTCTTTCACCTCCGGCAGTTTGCCCTCACGCACCCAGTTGATAAATTCTTGCTCACCGAGCACCGCGGCCGTATGGCTTCTGTCGTAAAATTCCTTAATTTCGTCGTCTAGGCCGGCCTCAACATACGTCCGATACCCGTGGTACTTCTGATGATGGCCGAGCATGTCATAGATAAGCTCACGATGTAACCATGTAGGTGCTTTCGTGTGATTGATATACGGGGGATAGCTTGACCAGAGATAGGTGTCGAGCGACTGGACCAGTGGCGGCTTCGTCTCAATGGGATTCCGATGAATATAGCGGGAAAGAGGCAGTACATAGCGATCCTTATCGACCAAGATGGCTTTATACCGTCCTCTGAATAACGGACCATCGGTGTGCTTCAAACGGTTATACCGTTGCGTATAGACGCCGTTGATATGGCGCATAACGCGGCCGAGATTCCCGTGAGGAGTTTGAAGGAGGAGATGATAATGATTCCCCATCAAGCAATACCCATGAATCACTAACCCAAATCGTTCATGAGCTTCAGCAAGGGTATCAAGAAGCGCGTGGTAATACGCTTCAGCATGAAAAATACATTGCCGGCGACTTCCACGACTCATCACATGATAATACGCATTTGCGTATTCTATCCGGATTGGTCGGGGCATGAACCATGCCTTAAACGAATCTATATCATAAAACAAGCTGCCTGACCCCTAATACGAGATACACAGGCTGCGTTACGCTTTTTGAGGAAAGCCATCGGGGAAAACGGCAAGCCGAGTCTAATTAACATTGATCAGAGTGGTGCCAACCAAGCAGGGCTGAAACAATTTAATCGAAACCATAACAAACGCATTAAAATCCGCCAGTGCAAATACCTGAACAACATCATCGAGCAAGACCA
>Ga0224497_10000357_pt1 | contig 32897 bp, 30 predicted proteins | sample SF_Jul11_sed_USG_4_FD_167970 | JGI IMG/M metagenome (GOLD analysis project Ga0224497, IMG submission 167970) | Sediment microbial communities from San Francisco Bay, California, United States - SF_Jul11_sed_USGS_13 | ecosystem: Environmental > Aquatic > Marine > Sediment | place: USA...
TGTTGTGACGATGGTCGTGGGACTCTTCTGGGAGGTTCTTTTCGCTGGCGTCCGCAACCACGAGGTCAACGAGGGCTTCTTCGTCACCGGCTGGCTGTATACGCTGATTCTGCCGGCAACGATTCCTCTGTGGCAGGTCGCTGTCGGTATCAGTTTCGGTGTCATTCTCGGCAAGGAAGTCTTCGGCGGCACAGGAAAGAACTTCCTCAACCCCGCCCTCGTTGGCCGTGCTTTCCTGTACTTCGCTTACCCGGCGCAAATCTCGGGCGACGCCGTATGGACGGCCGTTGACGGCTTCAGCGGCGCCACCGCGCTCGGCGTGTCGGCGCTGGACGGTATGGCCGGCATCGCCGGCATGGGTCTGACCTGGACGCAGGCGTTGATCGGGCAAATGCAGGGCTCCATCGGTGAGACATCGGCGCTTGCCTGCCTGCTCGGCGGCGCCTTCCTTATCTTCACCCGCATCGCCTCGTGGCGCATCATGGTTGCCGTCTTCGCGGGTCTTATCATCCCGACGCTGCTGTTCGGCGGTGCAGATAGCAGCAATCCAATGATGTCCATGCCCTGGCACTGGCACATCGTGCTCGGCGGATTCGCGTTCGGCGCCATCTTCATGGCGACCGACCCGGTCAGTGCCGCCCAGACCAACGCCGGCAAATGGGTCTTCGGTCTGTTGATTGGCTTCATGACCTGGCTCATTCGCGTCGTCAACCCGGCGTTCCCGGAAGGCATCATGCTCGCGATTCTGTTCGCGAACGTGTTCGCGCCCGTCATCGACCACTTCGTCATTCGCGCCAACGTCAGGCGGAGGTTGAAACGCTATGTCTGAGAAAAAAGAATTCGACCGCGACAGCATTTCCAACACGCTGATTGTCGCGGTCGGTCTGAGCCTCGTTTGCTCGGTCATCGTCTCCAGTGCGGCCATCGTGCTGAAGCCGGTGCAGGAAAAGAACGAGGAAGAGTTTCGGCAGAAGATCATTCTCGATGTCGCCGGACTCATGGAGCCGGGTCGCAATATCGAGGAATTGTTCGGTGCGATCGAGCCACGAATGGTTGATCTCGAAACCGGTGATTACACCGACGCCGTCGACCCAGCCGAATTCGATGCGTTGCTCGCCGCCTCCGATTCTGAACTCGGCATTGCGATACCCAAAGACAAAGATATTGCCGGCATCGGTCGGCGCGCGAAGTATGCGCCCGTCTACATCGTCAGGAAGGATGCGCGCGTCGACCAGGTCATACTGCCCGTCTACGGCAAGGGGCTGTGGTCGACGATGCTCGGCTACCTGTCGGTTGCGCCGGATGGCAAAACGGTCAGCGGATTTCGCTTCTACGCACACGCCGAAACGCCGGGCCTCGGCGATCAGATCGACAAGGAGCCGTGGCTCGCCCAGTGGCCCGGCAAACTCCTCTACGACGCCGACAACGAGCCGAAATTGCGCGTCATCAAGGGGACAGTACCGGTCGACGCACCCGACGCCGACTACATGATCGACGGCCTGTCGGGTGCCACGCTGACCGCCAACGGCGTGACCGGCCTCGTGCAGTACTGGACGGGATCGCACGGCTTTGGTCCTTACCTCAAGAAATACCGCGAGGACAGCATCAATGAGTGAAACACGCAGAGTCCTGATCGACCCTCTGGTCGATAATAATCCTGTTACGCTGCAGATGCTGGGCATCTGCTCGGCTCTCGCGGTTACGACCTCGCTGCTGCCTGCGCTCTTAATGTGCCTTGCGCTGACAAGCGTGGCCGCATTTTCGGGCGCCGCGATCAGCGCGTTGCGTCACCGCATTCCGAACAACATCCGCATCATTGTGCACATGACGATCATTGCGTCGCTCGTCATCCTCGTCGACCAGCTACTGCGGGCTTACGCGTTCGAGACCAGCAAGCAGCTATCGGTTTTCGTCGGCCTGATCATCACCAACTGCATCGTGCTGGGGCGCGCCGAGGCCTTTGCGATGCACAATGGTGTTGGCATGAGTTTTCTCGACGGACTCGGCAATGGCCTGGGCTACAGCCTGATCCTGATTACAGTCGCAACGCTGCGTGAGCTGTTCGGCGCCGGCACGCTGCTCGGCTACCCGGTGTTCGAGCTCGTGTCGAACGGCGGCTGGTACCAGGCCAACGGGCTGATGCTGCTGCCGCCGAGCGCGTTTTTCATCATTGGCCTTCTGATCTGGGGCATCCGCACCTGGCGTACGCAACAGGCCGAGAAGCCCGAATACCGGATTCACGAAGTTCACCGGACGGAGGTTTTTTGATGGAAGCCTATGCGAGTTTGTTTATCCAGGCGGCATTCGTCGAGAACCTGGCGCTGGCTTTTTTCCTGGGGATGTGCACGTTCCTCGCCGTGTCCAAGCGCGTCGAGACGGCCATCGGCCTTGGCGTTGCCGTGATCGCGATCCAGATCATCACGGTCCCGGTGAACCACCTGATACACAGGTATCTGCTGGCCGACGGAGCCCTCGCCTGGGCCGGTCTCGCCGACGTTGATCTGAGTTTCCTGGGGTTGGTCAGTTATATCGGCGTAATCGCCGCGCTCGTGCAAATACTCGAGATGACGCTCGACAAGTATTTTCCAAAGCTCTACAACGCGCTCGGCATCTTCCTGCCGCTGATTACGGTGAACTGCGCCATTCTCGGCGGCACGCTGTTCATGGTCGAGCGGCAGTACAACTTCATGGAATCGGTCATTTTCGGCGTCGGTAGCGGCACCGGATGGGCTATTGCGCTCATCGCGCTCGCGGGAATTCGCGAAAAACTCAAGTACTCCGACGTTCCTGTAGGTCTGCAGGGTCTCGGAATCGCATTCATCATCGTTGGCCTCATGTCGCTAAGCTTCATGGGCTTCTCGGGAATATGAAGTGAACATCGACTCTGCCGTACTGCAGCAAGTATTGCTGGGCGTCGGCCTGTTCACGGCCGTCGTCCTGATACTCGTTTTCGTTATCCTTGTCGCCCGCTCCAGGCTGGTCGCTATCGGAAACGTCAAGGTCACCGTAAACGGCGAGATGGAACTTGCCATTCCAGTCGGCTCCAAATTGATGCAGGGACTCGCCGATGCCGACCTGTTCGTGCCGTCCGCGTGCGGCGGCGGCGGCACCTGCGGCCAGTGCCGGGTCCGCGTTTTTTCCGGCGGCGGCGCGATTTTGCCGACGGAACGTTCCATGATCAACAAGCGTGACGCAGCGGATCATTATCGTCTGTCCTGCCAGGTTGCCGTAAAACAGGACATGAAAGTGCAAGTGCCGGACGAGGTATTCGGCGTTAAACGTTACGAGTGCACCGTGGTTTCAAATAACAATGTTGCCAGTTTTATCAAGGAGCTGGTGGTTGCGTTGCCCGAAGGCCAGGAACTCGACTTCCGCGCCGGCGGCTACATCCAGATCGAGTGCCCGCCGCACACTCTCAAATTCAGCGACTTCGACATCGACGAGCGTTTTCGCGACGAGTGGGATCGTTACAACCTGTGGCGCTATGAATCGCACGTGAAGAAGCCCGAAATGCGCGCTTATTCGATGGCGAGTTATCCCGATGAAAAAACCGTCATTAAGCTCAACGTACGCATCGCGACACCGCCGCCAGGCGCAGGCGACTCGATTCCACCCGGGATAATGTCGTCCTATATTTTCAATCTGAAGCCAGGGGACAAGACGGTCATCTCGGGCCCCTACGGCGAGTTCTTTGCCAAAGAAACAGACAATGAAATGGTGTTCATTGGCGGTGGCGCGGGCATGGCGCCGATGCGCTCGCATATCTTCGATCAGCTGAAGCGCAGGCATAGCAAACGCAAGATGTCTTTCTGGTACGGCGCGCGCAGTCTCAAAGAAGTGTTTTACAAAGAGGAGTTCGACGAGCTCGCCGAGCGCAACGACAACTTCGAATGGCACCTGGGGCTGTCCGAGCCGCAGCCGGAAGACAACTGGAACGGACTGACCGGCTTCATTCACCAGGTGCTGCTGAATGAGTACCTGAATGATCACCCGGCGCCTGAGGACTGCGAGTACTATCTCTGCGGACCGCCCATGATGAACAGCGCGGTGATCAAGATGCTCGATAACCTGGGTGTGCCCAAAGAGAACATCCTCCTGGACGACTTTGGCGGGTAGCGGCCAGTGATCCGGTTCCGGGAACTCGTCGTTCTGCCAGCGACCCTGCTGTTCGTGGCGTGCGGCGACGCTCGCCTGCCCGAGTTCGAACTGTCCGGCAGCACCATGGGCACGACATTCAATGTCGTGCTGGTGTCACCCCACGAAGGCGTCGCCGGCGAGTCGCTCGAATCGCGTATCGCCGCAACCCTGTCAGGCATTGACGAACTCACGTCGACGTGGCGCGCAGACTCCGAATTGGCGGAATTCAATGCTAATCCGTCGACCGACTGGATCTCGGTGTCGGCCGAGCTGTGCAGCGCCATCGAGCGTGCGCTGGACGTCAGCCGCCTGAGCGACGGAGCATTTGACGTCACCGTCGGTCCGCTCGTGAATCTCTGGGGATTCGGGCCCAACGGCCGCCCGGGCGAGCCGCCCGACGACGCTCTGATCGAAGCAACGATGGCTTACGTCGGATATGAAGGTCTGCTGACGCGCTGCAGTGAGCCCGCGATGCAGAAGCGCCATGGCGGGATGTACGTCGACCTGTCAGGCTGGGCCAAGGGCCATGCCGTTGACAAGGTCGCCGAATTACTCGACGAATACGGCCTCAGGGACTATCTTGTGGAGATAGGCGGAGAGCTCAGGGTGCGCGGCCACAATGCCGAAGGCAGGAAATGGGCCATCGCCGTTGAGGCACCGTCCACGACGACGCGTCGACCGCATTCGGTATTGCGTGTAACGGACACGAGCGTCGCGACCTCTGGCGACTACAGGAACTATTTTGAGCATGACGGCCAGCGCTACTCGCACACGATCGATGCCCGTACGGGACGGCCGGTCGCGCACGACCTTGCCGCAGTTACGGTCGTGAGCGAATCTGCGGCCTGGGCCGATGCCATGGCAACCGCCCTGCTGGTACTCGGGCCGGAATCCGGACTCGCGCTTGCCGAGAGCCTGGGGATAGCCGGCTATTTCCTCGTTCGCAGCAAGACGGGCATTGAAGAACTGACGACTACGAGATTTGAGTTATTGAGACACTGATGAACCTTGCACTGACAACGCTGCTGCTTAGCTTCCTGGTCATCTTGCTGGTGATAACCGGCATGAGCATTGGCGTTATCAACGGGCGCCGGGCGATCAGCGGTAGCTGCGGCGGGCTGAACGGCGGTGGTTGTGAGCTGTGCAGCGGCAGCGGCAAGTGCCGCAACAAGCGCGACAACGCAGATGGAGAATCCGAATGACAATAAGATCCTGCGTAGTAAAAGACTATATGGCGCGGACGCTCGTAACATTCAAACCCGAGACCGACGTGCTGGACGCCGTTCATACGCTCGTCCAGCATCGCATCGCGGGCGCGCCTGTTGTCGATGACGAAGGCAGCCTGCTCGGCATGCTCTCAGAATTCGACTGCATGAAAGTTGCCCTGAACGCCGGCTACCACGGTATCTGGGGAGGACCGGTCCGCGATTTCATGAGCGACGGTGTCGAAACTGTCGATGCCGACATGAGTATCGTCGACCTGGCGCAGGTATTCATCGACAAGAAATTCCGTCGATTTCCTGTCATGCAGGGTACGCGGCTCGTCGGCCAGATCAGCCGCAGGGACGTACTGCGAGCGCTCGAGGTGATCGCGAAAGGCTGAATTGTCAGGCCGATTTTTTCTTTGTGTTGCGCGCCATGAAGCGAGCTCCGAGCGTCTTCCGCCTGAGATAGGCATAGACCTCGAGCAGCGGCAGCTCTTTGGGACACACGTCGGCGCACGCCATCATCCCGACGCAGCCGAAAACACCCTCGTCACCGGCGACGACTTCAAACCATTCCGCATCGGAGCGCTGATCGCGCGGGTCCATCATGAAGCGCGCCACTCGATTCAGGCCCGCACCCGCCAGAAACTCCGGGTCCAGGTTCGCCACGCCGCAGGACGCCACGCAGCAGCCACATTCGATGCAACGGTCACCCTCGTAGATCGCGGCGGCAATGTCGTCGCTCATGCGCTCTTCTTCGGCCTCGGGATCGAACGGCTGCCGTTCGTGGATCCAGGCCTCGGTTCGCTCAGCCATGCCACGGAACCAGGTCCCGGTATCTACCGACAGGTCGCCGATTAACTTGAACGCGGGAAGCGGATACAGCTGGATGTCCTCGGGCAAGTCGGACGTCAGCGTGCGGCAAGCAAGCGCCGGTCGGCCATTCACCATCATGCCGCAGGAACCACAAATGGCGGAGCGGCAGGCGAAATCGAACTGCAGTCCGGGATCGTGGACCTCGCGAATCCTGTTGAGTGCAATGTACAGAGACATGAACGGTGTCTCATCGATCTCGAACGAGTCGATGTGAGGCTCGGAGTTCTCGTCTTCGGGGTTGAAGCGAAAAATTTCGAATTTCAGCCGGCGAGCGGTTGCTGGTTGCGTCATCGTCTTCTGCCCCGTCAATGCGCCACGGTCTGCCAGGCGCCGCGGCGCAAGCGGCTGCCCATAGCCTCAACGGTTTCAAGGCGACCGTGCCCTGTCTGTTCGGCCAATACGGACTCGTTATAACTGTCGATCGATTCTTTCATCTCGATACGCTCGTCGCTGCCGTAGCCGCGGTGACCCGGTGGCACATCGATGAGACCGGTTGGTTCGTAGCTGAAAGAAGGCTCACTCCGGTCGGCGGCCCAGCGCACCAGCGTGCGATTCAACCACTGTTCGTCATTTCGCAGCGGATAGTCCGTGCGGAAATGCGCGCCACGACTTTCCGTGCGAGCCCGCGCGCCCATCGCGACCGTCACCGCAAGCCGAAGCATCCCTTTCAGCCGCAGCGCAAACGCGAGTTCGGGATTAACGCCCGGGTCTTTGCAGCGCAACACGGCGTTGTCACAGTCATCGAGCAGCTGCTGCAGCTCGGCAACAGCCGCATTGAGCTCGTCGCCGTTACGAAAGATCCCGACTTTGTGCATCATTATTTCGCCCATGGCGTCGCGAATCTCATAGATGTTCGGCCCGTTCCCGGTGCGCGACAGCCAGCTTCGTGCGCGCAGTTCGGCAGCCGCGATCGCATCGAATGCGTAGCCGGTGTCGGCCCGCAGGGAAATGCCTGATGCGTACTCGGCTACTCGCCGGCCAACCAGGCGACCTGACACCAGCGTCTCGGCCAGGCTGTTGCCGCCCAACCGGTTAAAACCATGCATGTCCCAGCAGGCTGCCTCGCCGACCGCGAACAGGCCGGACAGTCCGTAGGATTGACCGTCCTTGTTTACCCGGACGCCGCCCATCGAGTAGTGCTGTGTCGGACGCACCGGCACCAGGTCTTCGGCCGGATTCAGGCCGGCGAAATCACGACAAATATCCCAAACCTCGAGCAGCTTGGTCCTGAGGTGCTCTTCGCCCAGGTGGCGTATGTCGAGCCATAGGTGCGGACCGTAAGGAGAATCGACGCCGTTGCCATCTCGCATACTCTGCGCCATGTGGCGGGACACGACGTCGCGGCTCGCGAGTTCCTGTTTTTCGGGCTCCGCGTCGACCATGAAACGGTGCAGGTTCTTGTCGAGCAAATAACCGCCATCGCCACGACAGCCTTCGGTCACAAGTATGCCGCTCGGCGACAGGGTCGTGGGATGAAACTGCACGGCCTCCATGTTGCCGAGCGGGACGACGCCGGTATCGAGGGCGATGACCGCACCGGTGCCCTCGTTGATCGTGGCGTTGCTCGTATATTGCCCGTAGATGCGGCCGTAGCCGCCGCTCGCGATGACCGTTGCTTTCGCCATCACCGCGAAATGATTGCCCGTGCGGAGACAGCGCACGACAGCGCCCAGGCAGCGACTGCCATCGTGGACCAGGGACACGGCCTCGGTGCGATCGCGCACCGTGATTCCCAGGCGTACGACCTCGCTGTCGACGGCATAGAGCGCTGCGTGCCCGGTGCCTGCGGCGGCGTAGCAGGCCCGCCACTTGGCCGTGCCGCCGAAGTCACGTTGCCCGATAAGACCGTCGTTCTCCAGGGCCTCGTCGATATCGACGGCTGCGCCCTTGATGAAGTAGCGATTACGTCCGCCTTTGACGCGGCTCCACGGCACACCGAAATGAGCGAGCTCTCGCACCGCGATCGGTGCTTCTTCGGCGAAAATGTTCGCGACTTCCTGATCGGCACCCCAGTCGGAGCCGCGCACGGTATCCATGAAATGCACGCTGGGGCTGTCGCCCTCGGCCTTGACGCAGTTCGCGAGCGCGGCCTGCATCCCGCCTTGCGCCGCACAGCTGTGGCTCCGGCGGGGCGGAACCAGCGACAGGATCATCGCGTCGAAGCCGGCCGCTGCAGCTTCTATCGCACAGCGTTCCCCCGCCAGGCCACCGCCGATTACAAGAACGTCTGTGGTTTCGAGTCGTGTGGTCATGGTGCAGCGCCGTCCAGCAAGAAGGCCAGCGGCGGCTCCATCCATCCGGCGAGCACGACCAGCGTCAAAGTCCCGAGCCCGAGCACGACCCAGAAAATCAGCTGCTCAACCCGGTGCATCGTTGCCCGCGACATCCAGAGGTCGGCGCCCCATTTGACGGCCAGCCGGTACAAGCCGACGCTCGCGTGGAATTCTACGCAAAGCAGCAGCACGGCATAAGGCAGCCAGAGCCCGGCACTGACCCGGGCCATCGACGACGAAGACTCGATGCCCGCGAGATCGCCGAACAATGGCGTGAAAATATCGAGGCCCAGTAACACGAGGTGGAAGCTGCCGAGCACCAGTAATACCATGCCCGTGCGCACCTGCCAGATCCACAGCAACGATTCGACGTGCGGCCGGAACGGCGAGTGTTCCGTTCGGGTGGCAACCTTCTCGCGTCCTGACCTGTTCAGTCCTTTAGCGAGCTTCAGTATGCGCTTCCGGTCGCGCAGCTGCGACGGTATCTTGCGCGACGCGAAGACGGCGTGAACAAGAAACAGTGCAAAGACGGCAATAACCGTCGGCTGGGCGATGTAGTAGTCCTCCAGCATCGTTGCCAACCAGTCGAAGCCGCGTTCACCGGTCAGGATGGAGCCAACGAGAACAACGTGCCCCCACATGAACACGGCCAATAACAGGCCGGTTCCGCCGCTGATGGCTTCGTAAAGAAGCTGGCGACGCGCTGACGACGTCGCAGCGGCGCCTTGATCGAGCAATATGGGCACGCGGCTTGCCATTCAGGGAGTCAGCTGTGTGAGGATCGCCGGATTTTCTTCTTTTTCGGCCAGGACGGTGTGGCAGGTATCGCAGTCCTTGGAAATCGTCTCCCTGTCCTCGGTCCGCAGTCGCCTGCCGTGGCAGCGAAAACACCCCTCCGAGGTCTGGTGACCGATGTGTTCGGGGTAGGTGTTCCACCAGACATTCATTTGCGGAAATACATTGACGCTGTATATGTCTCCCAAAGCTGTAGCAGCACTGCTTATGTCATCAGACCTGTCAGCTGCGAGCTCTGGATAATTCTCCGCATAGAAACGGCTCAGTTCGGCGGCAATTTTCACCCGCGCTTCTTCATGCGATGGAAACTCGGCGTCGATGATACGCAGACCCTCGCGTTTCACGAATGGCAGCGACTGATCGATGAGCCCGTCGCGAATCGCGACATCGATCTCGGTGGCGGGCGGCTGGTAGTTGTGGCTGGGCCGGTTATGGCAATCGACGCAATCCATCTCCCGCCAGAGGCCGCCCTCTTCGGGTGCCTTCCTGTCGGTGAAGAGCTTGACCACGCCATTCTCATCCGTGTACTCGACCTCGTAGATGTCTTCGCGCGTTTCATCCGACCGGTAGCGAATGCTGACACCCCGATCGACATGCCAGTGAATACCTTGCGAGCGCTGCCCGGCGAGGCCGCCGACTTTAAGCAGAAGCGCCGTCGTTAACTCGGTATTCGCTTCGTCTTCTTCATAGTGTTGCTTGATCACAAGCTTGTCGCCTACAAAACGCGTTGGCCAGTGACACTGCTCACAGGTTTCTCGTGCCGGCCGCAGATCGTGCAACGGCGTCGGAATCGGACGGGGATAAAGATCGAACGCGACGGCGACGAGCTGCCACGCACCGTCAAGCTTTGATTTCACAAACCAGTCGGCGCCCGGCCCTATGTGGCACTCCGCACAGCTGACGCGCGAATGCGAGGAGCGCTGGTAGGCCGTGTGTTCCGGCTGCATGACCGTGTGGCAGGCCGTGCCGCAGAACTCGACCGACTCCATCACCTCAACGCCTTTGTAAGTCGCGCCCGCAACGATGACGATATTGATCATCGTCGCCCCAAGGAAGATCATCGTCCAGCGCCGTGTCTTGGTCCTGTTGAGGTCAAATATTGGCAGTAGGGGGGTTGATTCGCCGCCGGGTGTTCGACGCAGGTTGCGCCGATATAGAATCGCCCCGATCGGTATCAGGATCAGCCCGGTGACGAATATCATCGGCAGAATCAAATAAGTGAGAATGCCGAGGTAAGGTCCGCCTTCGAATCCCAGCTGCTCCATAACGAACAGGCTGACAATCAGAACCAGCCCCGAGATCGCGAGCCCGGTGCCAATAAGGCTTATTGCGTTTCGTGTAATTGAAACAAGAAAATTTTTGAACACAGCCTTCCCCTGGTTTGCTCGCTAGTGGACTGTCTTTTGCCTCAGTGAGTCAGCAATGCCCAGATAATTCCCGCTGCGAGCAGGATGCCAATTATCAGGAATATCGAGCCGAAAATATACGCGTTACGACGTTGCCTTGGCGTCGGTCCTTCGACCAGGCAGTCATCCAGTTCATTATTATCCACCAGTCGCTGGTATTCGAGAGGCCGTTCGGACTTGAAACGTTCCAGTGACATCTTACCTGTGAAAATCGCGAGGTCCATCGGGAAGCTCTCCGGCCGCAGGTGCGTGTGGAAGAAATGGAACACGAATATGAAACTGGTCGCGAGCAGTGCTTCGTCACTGTGGATCACGTAGGCGGCATTGAGCGTCCAACCCGGCAGGAAACTGGTGAAGAAATCCGGGAACCACAGGAACAGGCCCGAGACCCCGATGATAATAACTCCCCAGAATACCGCGAGGTAGTCAAATTTCTCGAAATACGTCCAGCGATCACCGGGAGGGCGTTTGCCGAGGTAGATAAAGTAGCGAATATTCGCGAACAGGTCGGAGAAGTCCTTGGGCTGCGGCACCAGTGAATTCGGGCCCCAGAATATTCCGGGCTCCCGGCGAATCGCCCAGCGGATGAAAAGCTCGACCAGATGGAAGATCGCATAGCCGAATGTGCCTATCGCCCCGACGCGGTGCAGAAAGCGCGTCGAATCGACGCCGCCGAGGATATTGACGAGCTGCTGCGCCCAGTCCGCATGGTGGAACTTGAGCGGCAGGCCGGTCAGGGCCAGCAACAGGAATGTCGTAATAACGACTACGTGCATACGTATGTCCGCCCGGCGAAAACGGCGTACGTACTTGCCGCTGGCTCCAGGTTCGTGTTTGAACTCAGCGCGAAGTACGCCCACGAGCGAGCGCTGTAGCCAGAGCGTATCGTGGATCGCAAAGAATGCGATAACAGAAATCAGCAGTCCGGTCATGAATACCCAGACGACATAAACCGCGAAAATATCGTCGGGATTCGACGGATCGTTGTGCGGATCGAAGGTCGCGAACGACGGTGTGATCCCTTCGTGACATTTGCCGCAGCTTTCAAGAATATTGTCGGGGTGGACGCTCGATTCGGGATTATCCGCAGCGAGATTCTTGTGCGGCGTGTGGCAGTCCGCGCAGGTCGCGCCACCATACATGCCAAGGTCGTCCGCTTTGCCGTGGAAACTGTCCCTGAACGACGTCAGGTATTCGTTATGGCATCCACCGCAGTTGTCGGCCGACGCCATGCGGCTGACCGCTGTCGTCGGGTCGACAACCTCGTGAGACTTGTGGCAGTCCACGCAGACGGGACCATCTTTACCGACCTGCCAGGCCAGACCGTGCGCGCTGTGATTTTTCCAGTCATCCAGCAACAGCAGGTGGCAGCTGCCGCACATTTCCGGTGAGTTCATGTGCGCCGTTGGCGCCTTGTCCTTCGCGGCTTCGAGTATGCGATGGTCGCCGTGACAGTCGCTGCAGCTCGGAGCACTGATCAGTCCCGACAGGAGCAGCGCTTTGCCGTGCTCGCTGGTCAGGTAGCGCTCGATCAGCTCTGGGGGTTCAGTATGGCAGCCGCCGCACTGTTTGATCTGGTTGACCGGCGACACGGCCGATGCAAGATCCGAGTTCTTGTGAATCGCGTGTGGAGCCCCGTGGCAGTCAGAGCAGGTCGCCTGGTCGTCGTGGACACTGCGGCCGATCATGCGCTGGATCGACCCGTGGCACTCCGCACAGCTGTCGTCGTCAGTCAGCGGCGCGAGGTCGGCGCCCTTGTGTTCCGCGGTGACATTGGTGTGGCAGTCCTGGCAATTCAGATCCGGATGAGCGGCCGACGAAAAGGTCACGCCCGCGTGACACCCACTACACTCGACGTCCTGCGCGACGGCTATCGTCGGCAGCAGTGCGAGCAGGCTCAGCGCCGGTATCGTCTTGAAAAGACGGGCGAGGATTGCGACCTGGGTCATTCAACGATTTCCCTGAGGATTGGGCACCCTAGTTATGCCAATAAGGGCCTGTTTGCTATCAGGGTTTTCCGAGAGAGGGTTCTCGCTGATGCCCGAGACGCTTATTCCGCGTACAGCGGGCCGATGTCGATGTAGATCTTGTACTGCGAAATGAGATCGCCGTCGTATTCGAAAATGTCGGTAAAAGGGAGCGTAATCTCGGTGCCGTTATGCCTGCGGTAGGTGACCTCGCCTTCGCAAACCAGCGTCCGATCACTGGACAGGGTTTTCTGCACATCATGCGAGCAACTGGCGATGGTGCCGAAAAAACCGTCCACGGCGGCCAGAATGGCCTGCCGCCCGCGCACCGCCGGCGCGGACCCGAAACGAAAAACGGCGTCCTCGGTCAGAAAACCAACGAACGCCTGTGCGTCTTTCGAATCGATAGCGGCAAACATGCCGCCAGCGTCATCGCTGACGGCATTGCTCTTCGTCATTGAATGCTGCCGTAGTAATGCACGAGGGCTTCGAGGTCCAGGCCTTCGAGATCCGCCTCGGACAGCATGTCGAATTTCTCTTTCATTTTCTTCGGCTGCCCGCGTGTGTCATCGGCGAACTGCTTGAATGAAGTGCGCAGATAATCCATCCCCTGCCCGCCGAGCATCCCGGCTTCGTCATCCGCATTGGTGCCCGCATCCGAGTGACACTGGTCGCAATGCTCATCGTGTAAAGCTTTACCGGCCGACGCGAGCGTCGCATCGAATTCCTGTGTCATTTTTACGTAGGGCAGTGCGGCATAAGCCGCAGCAATGGCGTCAATGTCGTCATCACTCAATTTTGCGGCGACGGCGCACATGCTGGTTGCAGGGCGAGTCGTGTCCCCATGCCTGTATTTTGATTCAGTGCAGGGCCGCTCCTCGTCCCTGTAAACATAAAGCGCATCGGAGTGCACGAATTCGGGTAACCCCGCGAGGCTCGGCACATCGCTGGACTGGCTCACGCCTCCCGGTCCGTGGCAGTCATTGCAGCCTTTCGCCAGGGCGTCGACGTCGCCGGCACTGGCCGCGGAGAAGGCGGCACCAAGCACAGCGGTTACCAGATAAAGAGTTAGTCGTTTCATTTTGTCTCCTGGGGATATGGCGATGGCTGCGGAATCATACCGCAATTTTCCGAATTCCTCGCTGTACCCATGCTGAATCAACAAGCTGGTCAGGGCCCGGAATGCCGCATATTATCGGCCTGCGCACAAGCGACAGCCAGTAGGTAGTTGCCGCGATACCAACAAGGTCTGAATTTGTTAAAACACACTAACAGATCGTCCGTCTGCAAGATGTAGGAAATCCTGAAGCAAGACAAGCACTAACGTCACACAGGGAAACAACATGTACCGCTCAATAACCAGAAAATGGCAGCTGGCCGCGCTACTGCTGTCCTCAGCCCTCCTGTTTGCCTGCAGTGGTGACACGGGTCCCACCGGTCCGGCTGGCGGCCAAGGCGTCGCGGGACCCCCGGGACAGGATGGACCTCCCGGACCATCCGGCTCATCGACCGTCCCTGTCGAATCGGTGGAAAAAATCAATGTCTCGATCGTAAGCGTCGATGTCCCTGACGGCGGCGGCAACCCCAACGATGGCAACACCAAAGTCGTGATGCGGCTGACCAACGACCTTGGTTTCGGCCTGTCCGGTCTGCCGGACTATACAGTGGGATTCACGCTGGCACAGCTGAGCCCGGGCCAGAACGGCGGCTCCAGCGAGTGGCAGTCATACATCACCCGCGAAAGCAACGGCATCCCGAACGCACAGGCAACGACAGAGTCGGCCAGCGACGGCAGCTTTGAAGACATGGGCGATGGCACCTATGAATACGAGTTTGCCCAGGCCCTGACCGCCTACGCGGGCGGACCGACCTATGACGAAACCAAAATCCATCGTCTCGGCGTCGAGATTCGTACCGACCGCAACGATTTTCTGCCGGAAAATATCCCGGCCAACAACGCGCCCTACGATTTCCTGCCCACGGGCGGCGACATCAACCCGGACAACCACCGCCTGATCGTCAACAACGCCGCCTGCAACGCCTGCCATGACAATCTCGAGGTACATGGCGAAGCCCGTTTCGACGTCGGATACTGCGTCACCTGCCACAATCCCTACTCGATTGACGGCGACACGGCGACCGAACCCTGGGGCGGCTCGGTGGACATGAAAGTCATGATCCACAAGATCCACTACGGGATTAATCTCGCTAATGGCTACCGTGTCGTGGGCTACGGCGGACAAGCGCACGATTTTTCCAACATCGTGTTCCCGCAGGACGTAAGAAACTGCACAACCTGCCACCGGGAGTCGAATACTGCTGAGGTGCCACAGGCTATCAACTGGCGCACCGTGCAGAACCGCGCTGCTTGCGGCACCTGCCATGACCACATCGACTGGGCGAACGGCGGCCACCCGGGAGGATACGTATTCACCGACGATACGCAGTGTGCCCTTTGTCACAGCGAAACCCAGGGACCGCCGGCCCTGCAGATCGCCACCGTGCACCAGATTCCCGAAGCCGAAGCCGCGAAGGCGTTCGAGTATGAGGTCGTGAGCGTGGCCAGTACGGCGCCCGGCGAATTCCCGACCGTCAGCATTCGTGTGCTCAATCCGGAAGCAGGCACCGTGTACGACATCCAGGACCCGGCCGGCCCCTTCCAGTCGGACGGCGCAAGACTGCGTGTCGACGTGTCGTGGACAACGGACGAACTCGGCAACCTCGATCCCGACGATACGCTGGCTCGCTCGGCAACGAGCGGCGCACCGTTCGCGCCGATCGTCATCGATTTCAAGACCGGCGCAACGAACGACGGCGGCAACGTCTTCACCAAGACCGCGTCACAGGCAATTCCGACCGGCATTACCGGCTCCGGCGTTGCGATCCTCGAGGGCAGGCCAGAGGTCGATCTCGGCGACGGGCCGGTGGAACTGCGAGTCGTCGCTAACGGCAAGAGCTTTGCGATCACCGATGCGACGGCGCAGGATCGGCGCAAGGTCGTCGATATCGCGAAATGCAACGACTGCCACAAGACGCTCGCCCTGCACGGCCAGAACCGCGTGGGCAATACGGAGCTATGCTCCACCTGCCACAACCCGAATGCCACCGACGTCAATCGTCGAGCCGACGAATGCGCGACTGTATTGGGCACGGTAGAGGAATCAATCGACTTGAAACGCATGGTGCATCGCATTCACGCAGGCAATGTCGGCCTCTGCGGCTTCGGCAACAGTCCGAATGACTACAGCGGCGTTGTGTACCCGGGCCGCCTGAACAACTGCGAAGGCTGTCATGTCAAGGACGAAGAGGGCATTGGCACCTACTACCCGGTCGACCCGTCCGCTGTTCTCGCAACCACGATAAACACGGGCGCAGATCGCTCGATCCTGATGGACGATGTGGCTATCTCGCCCAACAGCTCGGTATGCTCCAGCTGCCACACCAGCGACCTGGCGAAGAGTCATATGATGCAGAACGGCGGCGACTTCATGGCTGGCAAGGACGAAAACGGGACGTTGAGTTCGTCCGGTAGCGAGACCTGTCAGCTCTGCCATGGCCCGGGCGCGACGGCGGATGTGGGCGAAATGCACGGTGTCGGTAGCTTCAGGTTCAACTGATGCCGACATTCAATCAACTGGGCTGGCGGAGAGGCCTGCTCCTGCTTGCGGTGGCCCTCGCGGCCACCGCGTTGCCAGCAGCTTTCGCAGCAGAGGACGAAACGCCGAGCTACAGCAGGAAGGGCGCCGACACGTGCTTTCAATGCCACGACGATCAGACGGTGTTGGCGGTGTTTCGCACGAAGCACGCCGTGCCCACCGATCCAAACTCGCCCTTCGGTCATGGTCAGCTGCAGTGCGAAGCCTGCCACGGACCGGGTGGTGATCACGCAGGACGCGTACGGCGCGGACAGGAACGGCCACCGATGGTGCGATTCGGTTCCGACTCCGGCACACCGGTTCGCCAACAGAACGCCCGTTGTATCGAGTGCCACCTGACGAATGCCGGCTTCGCCTGGCACGGCAGCTCGCACGACAACAACACCGTCGCTTGCGCCGACTGCCACACACTCCACGTAGAACGTGACCCGGTGCTGAGCACGGCAACGCAGGCCGACGTCTGTTTCGACTGTCATCAACAGAAACGCACGCAATCCATGAAGCCCTACGCACACCCGCTGCGCCAGGGAAAGATGGACTGCAGCGGCTGCCACAATACGCACGGCAACACGACCGATCGCCTGCTTGCCCGGGCGACGACAAACGATACCTGCTATGACTGCCATGCCGAATACCGTGGCCCCTACCTGTGGGAGCACGCGCCCGCGGCCGAAAACTGCGCCAATTGCCACAATCCGCACGGATCGAACTACCCGGGAATGCTGAGCATGCGGGCACCAACGCTTTGTCAGAGCTGCCACTCTCAGGCCGGTCACCCGAGCCTGCCGCAGGATGAACGCGGCTTGCCGACCGGCACGCCGTCTCGATACCTGTTGGGTCAGGCCTGCCTTAATTGCCACGACCAGGTGCATGGTTCAAATCACCCGTCGGGCTCGAAGCTGATGCGCTAGGAGCTTGCAGCGATGCACAAGCAAACAACACTCATCTCCCGCACCCTCATCGCTCCGCTGGTGTTTCTGGCGCCGGCTATCGGTTTCGCCCAGGTCGACACCAGCGACTGGAAATGTGAGTCCTGCCCGTTTGAAAAGGGGTACCGCGCCGAGGTCGACGCTGGTGCCACTCACGTTGGCAAGGATGGTGCGATTCGATTCGGTAACGCGACCGGCTATGACGACAAAGGCGGCTACGTCAATGTCGACGGCCACGGGCGTTATGCCGCCGACGGCTATCGGATCGACTGGACGATCGAAGACTTAGGCCTGGATTCGCGTGTTTTCGAACTGGACGGCGGGCGGCAGGGCACGTTCGGCTTCCACGTCGGCTACCGGGAGCTGCCCTACCGCCGCTTCGACACCACGCGGACCGTATTCAACCCATCGTATTCCGACACCATTACATTGCCGGACACCTGGCAGCCCGCTGGACTGACGAGCAACATGACGCAGCTGTCATCCTCACTGCGCAGACAGATAATTGGCAGTGACCGCCAGATCATCGATATCGGCGCTGACTGGATGCCTGCCAGGGACTTTCGCGTTTTCGCGGATTTCCGTCGACAGAATCGCGACGGCATTGACATTACGGGCGGCTCGAGCTTCACCCAGGCCGCGCTGTTACCGCGCTGGCTGGACTATGAGACCGACCAGATCGACGCGGGTGTTCAGTACGGCACGAATCGCGCCAGCGTGACCCTCGCGTACTACGGTTCCTTCTTTACAAATCAGAACCCGTCGCTGACCTGGGACACGCCGTTTATCAGCGCCCAGTACCGTATGGCGATGGCGCCGGATAATGATTTTCAGCAGATATCGCTGTCGGGGGCGTACCGGGCCACTATGTGGGACACGGTGGTTGCGTTCACGCTGGCTTCAGGCAGCGGTGAACAGAATGAGCCGCTGTTGCCTTACACGATAAGCACCATCGTCGGTGCAAGCAGTTTGCCGATCAGTTCCCTTGATGCGGAAGTTGATACAGCCAACTATGCCCTGACCCTGACATCTCGTCCGCTGCCGAACGGACGCATCAAGCTTGCCTATCGCCTCGACGAGCGCGACAACAAGGCGCTACAGTCCGACTGGACGCGAGTCATTACCGACCTGGCCCCCTTTGGCCAGGTCGAACAAAACGTTCCCTACAGCTTTGAACGCTCCACGATCACGTTAAGCGGCGAACTCGTCGTCTGGAAAGACATCCGTGTTTCCGCCGGTGGCGAGCGCAAGAAAATCAAGCGCGACTTTCAGGAGGTTGCCGAACAGACCATCGATGCAGGATGGGGACAGGTTCGCTGGCGCCCCCTCGCCTGGCTCGACCTGCGAGTCAAAGGCGGTGCGACGGAGCGGGATATCGATCGCTATGATGAAACCATCGCGATCAGTCTTGGACAGAACCCGCTGATGCGCAAGTACTACCTTGCCTACCGTTATCGCAGCTACGGGGAGCTGATTGCGTCGATTACGCCGGTTGACTGGCCCGTCTCGTTCGGCACCACCTTCCTGTATGCCGACGATCGTTATAACAAGTCACAGCTCGGCATCACAGACAGCGAAGAAGTGCGTGCAACCGTGGACCTCAACTGGGCAATCTCGGACAAATCGTCGCTTTACCTTGTTTACGGTCACGACAATATCGACGCCCTTCAGCTCGGCAGTGAACAGTTCAGGGTCTGGGACTGGAGTGCGCGACACGACGACAACTTCGATCACTTCGGGGCAGGCTTCCATTGGTCGCCGCCCGAAGGGAAATACAAGCTCCGTCTTGACTATGATCGCAGTGACGGCGAGACGAGCATCGAACTCTTCAGTTTGAGCGGCGGCCAGAGCCGCTTGCCCGACCTCACGTCGACGCTGGATTCCGCAAGAGTCGAAGCTTCGTATCAGTGGAACGAGCGCCTCGACGCCACGCTCGACCTGCGCTACGAGCGCTTCAAAGTAGACGACTATACGCTTGTGTCTCCCGCCACAATTCCGACCGTCCTGACGCTCGGGGCACAAGCATACGACTACGACGTATGGGCATTAGGCCTGGGTATTCGCTACCGCTTTGGCGGTGGGGACATCTCGCTGGCTGATTGAGGCTTCATCAAGTCCGAGCTTGTCAAAAAGAAACGTGCGGAATGGGAGTATTGCGGCCGGATCAATAATGTTGATGGCCGGCAATCCGGTCAGTTTCTTTACGAGTTCCACCGCTGCGGATGTCGTTGTAGCCGGGCCGGTCACGAGATCCGGTTTCAATCCGAACGCCTTTTGCACGCCCACGACCGCATACGGATCCGACGCACTGAGAATCGCGCATACGATGTTGTCGCCGAGTTCATCGATGAGTGCCGAGCCGTTGTAGGGCTCCAGGGGCGACGCGCCGGCTTCGACAAGAACGAAATCCGGTTTTCGCCTGTGAACGTGGTTGAGAATCGGCCGGATAGCGTCACGAAACTGTTTTTCAGGTACGGCCGTAGACGGCAGCCCGCCGTCAACAAAGTCGTAGATCTCGCTTGCGCCGGTCTTCAGGTAACTCAGGATGTCCCGGTAGCGGCCGGCCCCGGTGAGCTTCGTGCCGATGATATGCAGGCCCGCCCTGTCCAGTTCCTTGCAGACGCGCCGACCCGTCGTGGTTTTGCCCGCCGACATGGACGTACCGAACAACAGCACTGTCGGGACGGAAAACTCGTGCTTGTCGGCCCGCATGGCGAATTGGCACATGCTCACTTTGTGGTCGTCGCGGCACAGGTGCCCCCGGTATTCCAGCGTCAAAGGATCGGAATGCAGCGTCGAGTAGGAGGTAAAAAAGCCCATGAGGCCGGCACTGGTCATCGCGTGCATGATGCCATCCGCCGCAATGTCGGCCCAGCCGCCAACACCCTCGAGCGTCGCGGCCCGATCACCCAGGGCCCCGACGACCCAGTCGCCCGGCTCGACCTTTACCATGTGGCCCATGCGATCCTCAATGCGATAGAACTCGGTCGGCGTGCCGACAACTTCAGCTTCGACATAGTCGCCGGTGGCCCATTCCGACCGATCCCGTTTTTGCACCTCGAAGTTGCTGTTCTTGAAGTCGGCGATCCGCGCGAGGGAACCATATATTCGTGTACTCATCCTGTCCTCCTCCCGCTAATCCTGGATTGGCGGTGAAATCAACAGCATCGTCAGCAGTGCCGCGCGTTCGAGCGTCTTATCGATAAGCAGGTGTTCGTGGACCGCATGGGCGCCGTCGCCTACAGGTCCGAGACCGTCGAGGGTCGCCGTGTATTGACTCGTCGTGTTGCCGTCCGAGCCGCCGCCGGCGCGCGCGCAATGCAGATCCAGCCCCAGCTCCGAACCCGCCTCTTTTGCAAGCGTCCACAATCGCCGGTTGCGCGGCGTAGTCTCCATCGACGGCCTGCCTATGGCGCCTTCGATGTGCAGCCGCACCCCGGGCGTCGTCGGCTTGATCGCATGGATGATGCGCTCAATTTCCTTGCCGTCGGCGACGGTCGGAACCCGGACGTCCACGACGGCCTTGCTGTGCGGCGCGACGACATTCGGCTGAATGCCGCCGTCAACCGTACCAACATTGACCGTGACACCGCGCTCGACGTCATTCAGCCCAAACAAGGTCTGGATGACATGCGACAGCTCGAGTATCGCGCTGGCGCCGCTCTCCGGATCGAGACCGGCGTGCGCCGCCTTGCCGTAAACTGTAATCGTAAAACGGCCGATGCCCTTGCGCTCCGTCTTGATATCACCCCGGATCCCCATTGCCGGTTCCATCACCAGTGCCCGATCGGCATGTTGCGCAAGCCACCTGATGTAGCGCGTTGAACTGCGGCTGCCGATTTCCTCATCGGCATTGACGAACACGGCAGGAACTACCGGCGTGTCCAGCCCCAGGTCACGAATGGCGCCCAGCGCCAGGACGATCTGTGCCAGGCCGCCTTTCATATCGAAGGATCCCGGCCCGTGAATCGTGTTGCCATCGATCGAGAATGGACGATGTTGAATCGTGCCAACCGGCCAGACCGTATCGAAATGGCCGAGCAACAGCTGCGACGGCCCGCCTTTCGGTCGATTTGCCGGCACCGCGAACACGTGTCTTGGCATTGCCGGAACACCAGTTTCCCTGGAATCGTATCCCACGTTCGCCAGCGCCAGCCTCAGAACGCGGCGCACTTCATCGTGAGTCTCGGGCTGTGCCGAAGGCGACTCTGCCTCGACGAGTGCTTTTACCAGCTCCGTTAATGCGGACGATTGTCCTTTGACATGGTCGAAAACCCTGGCCGCGATTATTGCGCTCATGCGAATACTACTTCTTCATCGACTCCGGGAATGGAAACGCATTGGAGCGGTCGATCGTCGCAAATCGACCGGGCGAGAGATACGCGAACAAGGGCGATTCGTGTATCGTTTCCTGATCGTCGGCTTCAGAGTGACGCACAAAACCTTCGTCCACGTAAGCCGCTACGATCTCACCGGTAATCAGGCAGTTCTCGCCGAAGCCATCGATCGTTTTGTAATGCCGGCATTCGAAGAACAGGTAGCCATCCTCAACAAAGTGACCATCGATCTGTTTGGCTGGAAACGTCTTCAGGTAGTCGACGATCGGTTTGTCGCCGCGGTCCTGGCGCGGCGATGCGGCAAGGCCGGCAATAAGGACCTGAGACGGTTTCGGATAGCTGACCGTAAACACACCCGTGCGGTCGACATTACCGCAGGTATGGTGGCGCGGCGTGCAGACGAAGCCGAAGTAATTCTGCCAGCCCATCGGCGTCACCATGTGTTTGGGCGCCAGATCCATTGAGCCGTCCGCCTCGGTCGTGCCGATAAGTACGAGCGGCGCGACGGTGAAGAACTGTTCCCAGACCGGCATCGTCGTATCGATTTCGACGATATTGTTCGTCGCTGATGATTCGTTCATGGCAACACCTCTTGCAGGCAGACCTTGAGTATAGAGCCTACCGAACGGGCCGTCGGTGCAAATAGGTAGTTCCCCCCCAGTTGCAGCGCTCTTGTCAAATCCGAGTCGGCCTTTTTGATATAGTCGCGGGTCACTTTTCGGAGCAGATCAGATGACCCAGGCGAAATCAGGCGATACCGTTCGAATTCACTACACCGGCACGCTGGATGACGGCACCCAGTTCGACAGTTCCGCCGGGCGCGATCCGCTGGAGTTTTCCCTGGGCGGCGGCCAGGTCATCCCCGGATTCGACAGCGCTGTCGACGGTATGACGGTCGGCGAAAGCAAGACGGTGACGATCCCCCCGGCGGATGCGTACGGCCAACGACACGAGCAGCTGGTGCAGCAGGTGCCGAGGAGCACCCTGCCCGAGGACATGGAGCCGGCCGTCGGGATGCAGCTTCAGAGCCAGAGCCCGGACGGGCAGATCATGAGTCTCGTCGTCGTCGAAGTCGAAGAAGAGTCGATTACGCTGGACGCGAACCACCCCTTGTCGGGACAGGCACTGACCTTTTCGATCGAACTCGTCGAAGTCGTCTGAGGCTCCCGCCCGTACGCCACTGCTAACAGATTCGCGGCAGCGGATCGTCCTCCAGTTCTTCCAGGAATCGCTCGCCGCCGAGCGCTGTCTCGAGTATGACGCGCTGCTGGTCGGCCACGATACGCCCGATTCGCGCCGCGTCCTTGCCCGCCGGAACCCGGCGCCAGATCTTCAGCGCGTCGTCAACCTGGCTGGCATCGATCACCGCGACCACGCGGCCTTCGCACGCGAGATAGTAAGGGTCGTAGCCCAGCATCTCGCAGACCGACTGTACGGGTTCGCGCACGGGAATAGTCGCCTCGAAACGAACGCCGAGGCCTGTTGCCTTGACGATTTCATGACCGATCGAGGCAACACCACCGCGCGTTGGGTCGCGCATGAAACGCAGCCCGTCGAGCGCGAGCAAGGGTTCCGTCAGCGCCATGACCGGGCCTGAGTCGGAGACGAGGTCGCCCCGCAGACCGAATTCCTCGCGCGCGAGCATGACGGCCGTGCCGTGGTCCCCGACCGGACCGCTGACAATCAACACGTCACCATCCCGGATCAGCCGCATGGCCGGGCGTACACCAGGAAGCCTTACGCCGACCCCTGTCGTTGCCAGGTAGATGCCGCCGCCCTCACCGCGCCGCAGCACTTTGGTATCGCCGGCACTGATCTTCACTCCGGCTTCTTTAGCCGCCGTGTTGAGGCTCGCGATGATTCGTTCCAGGCGAGCTATCTCGAAGCCTTCCTCGATAAAAGCATTGAGCGTCAGGTACATCGGCCGCGCGCCGGAAACTGCGAGGTCATTGGTAGTCCCGTGCACCGCCAGGGAGCCTATATCGCCACCCGGAAACTCGAGTGGCTGCACGGTAAAGCCATCGGTCGTGATCATGACTTCGCCATCACCCATATCGACAGCAACGGCGTCGGCCTGAACGTCGAGCTTGCTGTCGGCCAGCTGCCGCGCAAATACCTCTTCGATGAGTTCGCGCATGAAGCGACCGCCGTTGCCGTGGGCCAGTGAAATGCGATCGTCGTCCACGTCGATGCTTGCCGGCCGTCAGGCGGAAACGCCGCGTGCCGCGATTTCGGCGGCCTGCCCGAAGCTCAGCGCCGCATCGTTGCACGGCAAGCTCTCGGGCAAGTGCACATCGAAGCCAGCTTCTTCAAGCAGGCCGAGTACCTGCTCGGTCAATACGCGGTTTTGGAAAACGCCGCCGCAGAGGCCGACGTGGTCGACCGAGCGTTCTTCTCGCGCCCGTTCAGCTTGCCGCAATATCGCCGTCGCAATGCTGCTGTGGAAGATTTCTGCTCGCGTCGCGCGGTCAAGGCTGCGATTTGCCATGATACTCAGGAGCGGCTGCCAGTCGGTGCGCGGCAATCCACTGCTTTCTGTTTTGATGGGCAGTTCGACAGCAGGCGCCGGAGCCCGACACAAAGCCTCGAGGATCATCGGCCCCTGTGCTTCGAAACTCGTTGCGGGCAGATCGCAGATCAATGCAGCGGCAGCGTCGAACAGCCGTCCGGCAGCGCTCGTCTCAGGGCAGTTGATGTGATTGCGCCAGGCGGCCTCGGCCAGGCCATCGGGGTCGGGGCAACCTGGCCACGCACTGTCACATTCCCAATGCAGCGCCGCGGCGCTGCGCCAGGGTTCCCGCCCGGCTCTTTCGCCGCCCGGAAGTCGGAACGTCCGCAGGCTCGCCACTCGCCGCCAATGACCCGGCGTGCCGTGCAACGCTTCACCGCCCCAAAGCGTTCCATCCTGGCCGAGACCGACGCCGTCCCAGGCGAACATGAGCCACTGTCCCGGATGACCCAGTTCAGCCGCGACGGCACTCGCGTGCGCCTGGTGGTGCCAGACAGGCTCAACCGGTAGCTTGCCCTGGCGTTGTGCCCAGCGATGCGTGGTGTAGCCCGGGTGCGCGTCGCAGACAATGCGCTCGGCGCGAACGCCGTACAGTGACTGCAAATCGGCGGCGATCTGCTCGAACACGGCCAGGCTGCGCGGGCTGTCCATCTCACCGATATGCGGCGAAACGACGACGCGACGATCCCAGCTCAGGGCTAACGTCCCTTTCATGTGGCCGCCAACCGCGAGCAGTGGACGCTCCTGTTGCCAGGGCAGGTCGAGTTCCCGGGGCGCGGAACCGCGGCCTATCCTGAGCGGCCGCATCCGGCCTGCAATGCGCCGGTAAACGGGGTCGTCGGCAGGCCGAACGATAGGCCGATCATGCTGCAGGAAACCGTCCGCAATGTTCTTGAGCCGGGTTGCCGCCTCGACATTGTCCGTTAGCACAGGCTCGCCGCTGATGTTGCCGGACGTCGCGACGACAGGGCCGCCGAACTGATCGAGCAGCAACTGGTGCAGCGGGCTGTAGGGCAGGAACACGCCGATCTCGGCCAGCCCGGGCGCGATATTATTCGCCAGCGCCGAATCGGGGTTGCGCGCTGCGAGTACGACCGGCCGGATCGGGCCCGCTGCGAGCGCCTCCTCGGCCTCCTGCAGCGTTACGTGACGACGCACGACGTCGAGCCCGTCGCTTCCCTCCACCGGAAACATCACCGCCAGCGGCTTGTCCGGACGTTGCTTCTGCCGGCGCAGTTTCTCGACGGCGGCCCGATTGCAGGCATCGCATACCAGGTGGTATCCGCCGATTCCTTTAACGGCGACGACCGAGCCGCGGCGTATCGCGGCGACCGCTGCAGCCAGAGCATCGTTCGTATCGTCGACATCGGCCTGACCACCTGCTTCGAACGACAGCTGCGGCCCGCAATTCGGACAGGCAACGGGCTCCGCATGAAAACGGCGATCTGCCGGGTCACGGTATTCACGTTCACAGTCGGCGCACAGCGGAAAATTCGCCATGCTCGTGTTCGCGCGGTCATAGGGCAACGCTTGGATCAGCGTGTAGCGCGGTCCGCACTGCGTGCAGTTGATGAACGGGTAGAGAAATCGACGATCGCCCGGGTCACGCAGTTCCTCGCGGCAGTCGTCGCACATGAAGTAGTCCGGCGGCACGAAGATCTTTGCGTCCGCGCGCGCGGAACTCTCCAATATTTCAAAGCGATCGGCAGGCGGCACAGCGATGGTCTCGACGGCCGTGACTGCGGGTCGCGATAATGGCGGCGCTCTTGCAATCACGTCGCGTTGAAATCGCACCAGGTCTGACGCACGACCGCTCGCAACCACTTCGACTTCGCCGAGCCGGTTCTGCACGGACCCCTGCAGACCGTACTCGTTGGCGAGACGGTAGACGAATGGGCGAAATCCGACGCCCTGTACGTGGCCCGCGAGCGTAATTCGCGCGGCGCTAATGTCGTCGGCGGCCCGATGTGCCACATCAGCCAACGGCGCTCCCCTTTTTTCTGCCCTCCCACTCGTTGTCGCGGTAGCCCGCCGACCACCAGATTCTGCAGGCGCCTTCGTCCGACACCATGCACGGGCCTATCGGCTTTCGCGGCGTACAGGCGGCACCATAAAGCCGGCATTGATTGGGATAGATCTTGCCCAGCACGACCTGCGCGCAGTCACAGCCCGGCGGCATCTCGCCGACGCGCTTGCGCGACTCATCGGCGTAGGAACGAAAGCGCTTGCGCGCATCATGCGACGCGTATTCTCCGCGCAGCGCGAATCCGGATTTCGGAATGATGCCGATGCCCCGCCAGTTGGCGTCTACGACGTCCATCACCTGCTGCAGCTGCCGGCGAGCTTCCAGATTGCCCCCGGGACGAACTACCTCGGGGTAGCAGTTATCCAGGAAGTGTCGATTCTCGCCGAGCTGCCGCAACACGGAGTACATCGCCGCCAGCAGGGACTCGGGCGTGAATCCTGCGACCGCAGCGGGAATGTCGTGCTTGTCGACGACGAACTCCCATTCCTCGGGTCCCATCACGGTCGAGACGTGCCCGGGCGCGATCAACGCGTCAAAGCCGGGCGTTCCCGAATCCAGCAACAGGGCGACGGCAGGCCAGGTGAGCCGACCGGACAACAACACGAGCAGATTGTCGGGCACGCCTTCAGCGAGCATCGCGGCGACTGGCGCCGTTGTAGTCTCGAAGCCGGCGGCAAAGAAGACCACCAGTCGCGCCGGGTCTTTTCTGGCTATTCGCACGGCATCGATGGGTGACGCGATCGGCCGGATGTCCGCACCCGCGGCTTTCGCCTGTTCCAATGACCGCGGTTCGCGTTTGGGTGCATTGACCGGGACGCGCAGCATGTCGCCGAACGCAACCAGCGTAATATCTTCGTGCAGCGCGAGCTGAATCGCTTCGTACACATCTTCTTCCGGACAAATACAGACGGGGCAGCCCGGTCCCGGAACGAGCTCGACGTTGTCGGGCAGAACGGCCCGCAGTCCCGCGACAGAAATCGACCGTTCGTGGCCGCCGCAGACGTTCATGATGCGCACCGGCCTGTCGATGCCGAGTTCCTGCAGTGATTTCAGTCGTTCCGCAGCGCTGCGACTCATGCGGCATCTCCACCGACTTTTTTCACCAGGTTGCGAGCGCGCCCGAGCTCGGCGTGCTCGCGCCGAATCCAGTCCAGCCATTGGGACAAGCCGGCCCCGGATCGTGCCGAGACCTCCAGCACGGGTGCTTGGCTCGCCAGCCGCCGCAGACAGGACGTCGCGTAAGCGGGGTCGAAATCACCGAGCACCTGCAGCAGGTCCGCCTTTGTGATGACCACGAGGTCGGCTGCACGAAACATCACCGGGTACTTCGCCGGTTTGTCATGGCCTTCCGGCGTAGATAGCAGGGTCACATTGAGGTGTTGCCCGAGATCAAAACTTGCCGGGCAAACGAGATTTCCAACGTTTTCGATAAAGACGACATCGACACCGTCGAGATCGAGCTCATGCAGCGCCGAATGCACCATGTGCGCATCGAGGTGACAGGCGCTGCCGGTACTGATCTGCACGGCGGGCACGCCTTTTCTCCTGATGCGCTCGGCATCGTTTTCCGTTTCAAGATCTCCTTCGACTACCGCTGTCTTGAGCGAGCCACCGAGCGCTTCAATGCTCGCCTCGAGGAGCGCGGTCTTACCCGCTCCCGGAGACGACATGAGATTGACGGCCAGGACGTTGTGACGTTCGAAATGTTCGCGGTTGTGTGCCGCCTGGTGATCGTTGGCATGCAGCAGCCCTTTAAGCACTTCGACGGATTCACTGCCGGCCGACGTCTTCGCCAAGTGTCCGCCGGCCGCCACGAGGTGTTCGTTGCCGGGAGTTACATTACAGCCGCAGGTCTCGCACATGTTCGTGTCCTCGTCGTGTCAGGAGACGGCGAACTCAGATGTCGGCCGCCAGTACTTCGTCGAACAGGGCCCATGAATCAGCGGCGTCCTGCTCGGAGACTTTCTGAATGGCGTAGCCGACGTGAACCAGGATGTGGTCGCCCGGCTCGAGCGTTTCATGCTGTAACATGAACAGACTCACCTCGCGCTCGATCCCCTTGGCCTCACAGGTACACTGAAAGCCGTCGATGTTCGTTATTCTCATTGGCACGGCGAGGCACATAGGTGTACTCCGAGATTGCATATCACCTGGCACTAATATACTAAGGAAGCTCCCGATGTTGGAGCGTGGGATTCAACGAATGCGTAAGTAATTACGCTTACGGCTGCCCGGAGAGGAGGATATGCGACACAAGGATATCAGGAAATCAGCCACTTGCGTGGCAGCCCTGCTTTGGCTGTGCTGCACGCTGCCGGGCTACGCCGACGAGACTCCACCGGTCCACACCACGGGATGCGCCGACTGCCATGGATCGGACGGCCTGGCCGCAGAAAATCTGGACGCGCCCGTCATCGCCGGCATGCCGGCCGTGCATATCGAGGAAGCAATCTATGCTTACCGGGACGGCGCCCGGCAGTGTCGATATGAACCACTCATGTGCGAGACCGTGAAGCACACGAGCGACGAGCGCATTGCAAATCTGGCTGAACACTACGCGGCACAAACGCGCCGTTCCTCGATGGAACCTTACGACCCCCAACTGGCGACCAAAGGCGAGAAGATACATGGCGAGCTTTGCAGCGACTGTCATTTTCCGCCGGACGATCCGGACGTTGCCGATGCGCTCGGCATACCGTTACACGGGCAACGCGGCGTGTATTTGCGCTATGCGCTCAAATCCTACGAGGATGGCAGGCGCGAGAACCTGCTGGAAGCCATGGCCGAAAAGCTCAACCAGGTGGATTCGGATGGCATCGAAGCGCTCGTCAACTACTACGCCAGCTACGAGTAATCGCGTTGTGGCGTGCCGCCCGATTGGCGTCGATCCGGAAGTGCAGAGGCGCAAGGTCTGCGCGCCGTAGCTCTTCGTTGCACCGATGAAACCAAGCGCTCTTCGTATCGGCCGTCGCTACCGGCCGAATAGACTCGCGCCCGAGTACGATGCCATTGTCATCGGCTCCGGGATGGGCGGGCTAACGGCAGCGGCACTCCTGAGTGAACTCGGCTGGAGAGTCTGCGTGCTCGAGCAGCACTACACGGCCGGCGGGTACACGCACTCCTACGAACGCAACGGCTACGAGTGGGATGTCGGCGTGCACTACATCGGCGATGTCGGTACGCAGACCCAGACGAAGCGCATGTTCGACTTCCTGTCCGACGGAAAGCTCAGGTGGGCATCTATGGATGCCGAATACGATCGCTTCTATATCGGTGACAAGGTCTTCAGCGCCAAAGCGGGCAAACAGGCTTTCCGGGATAACCTGGTACGGCAGTTTCCCAACGAGCAACGAGCGATTGACGAGTACATGAAACTGCTTGCGGGCAGCGGCAGCGCACTGTCTGCGTTCGGCATGGGCCGGGCAATGAAACCCTGGCAGAACACTCTCGCCCGGCCCTTCCTCAAGTGGAAAACGCCGGACGTTTTCTTCCGCAAGACCTACGACGTCCTCAGCGACCTGACTGACGACAAGGACCTCATCGCTGTCTTGTGCGGCCAGTGGGGCGACATGGGCCTGCCGCCCAAATCGTCGACTTTCATGGTACATGCGATGATCGCGCGCCATTATCTCTATGGCGGTTATTACCCGATTGGCGGCGCGTGGAAGATAGCGGACAGCATCATCCCCAGGATCCAGAGGGCCGGCGGCGAAGTCTTCACCTATGCGCGCGTCGATCAGATCGTCATTGACGACGGCCGGGTCCGCGGCGTCGCGATGAAAGACGGTCATCGCATCGACTGCGATTGCGTCATTTCGGCTGCAGGCATCGACAATACGTTCAATCACCTGCTGCCGCGACATGTCATCGAGGCGAGTGGCTATAAAGACAAGCTCGAAAAGGTGGAGCCGAGCTTTGCCCACCTCGGTGTCTACATTGGATTGACCGAGACAGCCGAAGCACTCGGCCTGCCCAAAACCAACTTCTGGATTTACCCTAGTAATGACTACGATTCTGCGGTCAATGCGTTCCTCGAGAGCCCGGACGCGCCGTTCCCGGTCGTTTATATCTCATTCCCGTCAGCGAAAGACCCGGACTACCTGAACCGGCATCCCGGTACATCGACGATCGAGATCGTGGCCCCGGCGCCGTACGAGTGGTTTGCAAAATGGCGCGATAAAACCTGGGGCAAGCGCGGCGACGACTACGACACTTTCAAAGCCGAACTCGGTGAACGGCTGATGCAGCACCTGTACGACAAGGTGCCACAGGTCCGCGGCAAGGTCGATTACTATGAAGTGTCGAGTCCGTTGTCGACCGACTGGTTCGGTGGATATCAGCATGGAGAGCTCTACGGTCTCGCGCACACGCCCGAGCGCATGCAGCAGAAATGGCTGCGCCCGCAAACAAAAATACCGGGTCTATGGCTTAGCGGTCAGGACATTCTCACCTGCGGGGTAACGGGTGCCATGATGGCCGGCATGTTGACGACCATCAGCATTGTCGGGACACGCAAGATGGCGCCGCTAATGAAGCAGATCTACGCTCAAGCGTGAACGACGAGTACGTCGCACGGCAGGTGATCGAGAACCCTCGCAGCCGTGCTGCCGATGATTCGTTTCTTGAGTCCGGTGCGCGCCAGCGCGCCCATGACGACAAGGCTCGCGCCTTTCGTTCGCGCGAACGCCGGCAGAAGTTCTTCGGTTCTTCCGGGCAGCTGATGTACTGCGTCGCTGGGTAGCCCGCATTTCTTCGCGAACGCCTCGAGTGCTTTCTTGTGTTCGCTGCGAATTTTCTCGTCGATTTCGTCAATTGGCAGCTTGACCGGTTTGAAGCGCCTCATGGCCCGCGAACCGATCGCATCCAGTCGCTGGTAGGTATGCAGGACCTGCAGGCTGCCGTCGCATTGTGCCGCAATTCCCTGCGCAACCTCGATGATTCTGCGATCCAGGCTTGCCGGTTTGTCGTGGCTGTGCATTGGATCGACAGCCGGGACGATCACGGGCGGATCCTTCCAGGCGTCCGGTTTAACGAACCACAGCGGAGCATTCAATTTCCGAATCAGCTGCCAGTCCACGTGCCCAAGAGACGCGCGCTCGGAAGGACTATGATAGTGCGTCCCTTTGACGACAAATAACGGATCAATCTTCGCCGCTCTGGCACGAACCATGTCGACGACGGAGCGCGCCCGCGATATCGTCTGATGCACGACGACGCCGGCCGCTTCGGCAATCTCAATCAGCGCATCCATCTGTTCGTCGTGTGCGCTCCTGATACTGTCGGCAATCAGCTCCGATTCGAGCAGAAAAATGTACGTCTCGCCGAGCAGACGCGGTACCGGGTCACCGGTCAGTAACTCCAGTTCGCAGTTGTTCTGCTTTGCAAGCCACGCCGCCCTTGCGACGACAACTTTGGGATAGTTGTCGAATTCGATAACGCAAAGCACCGTGCGGCTCATGTTAATCTCCTCCAGCTACGCACCTGTACCCTATCGAGTATCCGAAGAATAAGCACTGCGTATAACTACGAATATACGATTGTAGATGATAGTTTTGACCTCCTGGAATTTGCAGAGCGGTAATCGTGCCAGATTCGGACCCGACAGTTTTTGCCATCGTTCTCGCCGCCGGAGGCGCATCGCGATTCGGCTCGACCAAGCAAAGCGCCCTGCTCGACGGCGTGCCTCTTGTCCGGCGGGCCATCGACACGGCCGTCGGGGTCTGCGGCAACCGCGTGCTGACGGTGATCGGGCACGAGGCCGGCACCGTGTTCGCCGCCATCGGGTCGGAACCATGCTTTGTCATCGTGAATGAAAACCACGACGAAGGGCTGGGCTCGAGTATCGCGGCAGCGGCGCGCGCGTGTCACGGCAACACCGACGCCCTGCTCCTGCTCCTGGCCGATCAGCCCTTGATCACTCGGCAACATCTTCGGGCCCTCATCGAAAGCTGGTCGGGCGCCGACGATGAAATCGTTGCTTCATCCTATTCCGGCACGGAGGGGCCACCCGTGCTGTTTCCGCGCGGCGCGTTGCAGGCGCTGGAATCGCTGACCGGCGACCAGGGAGCGCACGCGCTGCTGCATGACCGTCGCTTTATGCTCAGGACCGTGTCCTGCGAGCCTGCCGCCGTCGATGTCGATACGCCGGCGGATCTAGCCGCGCTGGCTTAGGAACTGCTGCATCTCGGCCACTATCGCGAGAGCGATCGGGCCGGGCCCGCGTCCGCCCAGGTCGATGCCTGCGGGGCCATGCAGTCGGCCTTCCAGCGCATCCGCCACGTCGCTCAACTCGCGCATCAGCCGTTCCCGCCGCCCGGCAGGACCGAGCAGCCCGATGTAAGCGATGCCTGACGCGGCAAGCTGCCGCAGGTACGCACGGTCGCTCGCCAGGTGATGGCTCATAACGATCGCCAGGTCAAAACGCTGCAGCCCGACCTGCCCGCTCAAATCGTCGGCCGGACAACACAACGTATCGACCGGATCCGGAAACGAACGGTTTTCGATGTAAGCCGACCGATGATCGACAACCGAACAACGCCACCCGAGCTCGGAAGCGATCCTGACAACCGGTTCCGAATCGGGGCCCGCACCAAGGATAAGCAGCGCCGGCGGCGGTTCGATGCGTGCATAAAGCACGACGCAATCGCCGTCCGGGGTCTCCACCGGACGCGTCTTCGCCGTCCTTTGTTTGTCGAAGCTGTTTGCTATCGAACGGGCGGCCGCGGCGCTCATGCCGAAGCCGAGCTCGCCCCCTTTCTGCAGGAGCAGCGAAGCGCCCGCA
>Ga0224497_10000358_pt1 | contig 32831 bp, 27 predicted proteins | sample SF_Jul11_sed_USG_4_FD_167970 | JGI IMG/M metagenome (GOLD analysis project Ga0224497, IMG submission 167970) | Sediment microbial communities from San Francisco Bay, California, United States - SF_Jul11_sed_USGS_13 | ecosystem: Environmental > Aquatic > Marine > Sediment | place: USA...
TGTGCGACCCGTCAACGTCCACTGGGTTTACTCGGTCGATGCCGGCGGTTTCTATGACCTGCTAACCGAGAGGCTCGCGCGCTTCGGCGACTGAATGGCATGCCTTCAATTGTCGTTATTGGTTCCGTTAATCTCGACCTGGTCGCGACGGTCGCTCGCTTGCCAGCCCCCGGAGAAACTGTGACTGGCGCAGAGCTCAGCCGGTTTCCCGGCGGCAAAGGTGCGAACCAGGCGCTGGCCGCCAAACGTCTCGGTGCCGATGTAACATTGCTGGCCTGTGTGGGTGAAGATGCAGCAGGAGAGGAAGCGCTTGAAATGCTGCGCGACGAAGGCGTCGAACTCGGTGATTGCCGGTTCAGTGAAGACGCTCCAACTGGAACAGCGCTTATCGCTGTTGCGCCGTCTGGCGAAAATCACATCGTCGTCGCCCCAGGCGCGAATCGACAACTCACGCCCGAATCGCTGCGTCTGCCCGATGTGGATGCGCTGATCTGCCAACTCGAGGTTCCGACCGAGACTATTGCCGCCGCGGCCGCAACGTTTCAAGGCTTCTTTGCCGTGAATCTCGCGCCCGCGATGCATGTCGATGTGGCGGTACTGCAGCGCGCTGACCTCGTCGTCGTCAACGAATCCGAAGCTGCCTGGTACGGCGACAGTCTGAGTGCTTGCACTGGCATGATCGCGACAACGTTCGGTGCGGCCGGGGCGGTCCTGACAAAAAATGGCGAGGACCTCGCGCGCGCGAAGCCCCCACGAATAGAGCCAGTCGACACCACCGCGGCAGGCGATACATTTACGGCGGCGTTAACGGTCGCTTTCGTTGAAGGTCAGGCGCCGGAACAGGCGCTCGAATTTGCTTGCGCGGCCGGCGCCGCAGCGGCGACCAAACTCGGTGCTCAGCCGAGCCTTCCAACACGCGAAGACGTGATGGAATTAATCGGAGCAGATTGATCCAGATGGAACAACGCAATTAGTGTCATTCAGGAGCAAGTGATGGCGCGGCCAGATCGGATAGAAAAAGACGACACCTACGAAGGGGGCTGCGCGTGCGGCAAGGTTCGCTTTCGCATGGAATCGTTGCCTCTGATTGTTCACTGCTGCCATTGTCACTGGTGTCAACGTGAGACAGGGACATCCTATGCGCTAAACGCGCTGATTGAAGCGGATCGGGTAACGCTCCTACAGGGCAAGGCGGAGATGACGGTTATCCCATCAAACAGTGGCAAAGGACAGAAAATCTGGCGCTGCCCGGAATGTCGGATCGCTCTGTGGAGCAACTACGCGGGATCCGGGGACAAGATAGATTTCGTCCGGGTTGGAACACTCGATGAAGCGCAGCGATTGCCGCCGGATATTCATATCTTCACGGCATCAAAACAGCCATGGGTAGTCATACCCGAGGGACACGTGGCGGTCGAGGAATACTATGACCTCAGGGAACATTGGCCAGACGAAAGTCGTGCGCGTTTACCTAGGTAAAAACTCTATAGGTCTCCACAATCGTGCTCCGCGTAGCAGCGTCAGTCGTCTAATAGTGAGGAATCGACATTCTGAAGGTTGTCTCTGAACGACGGCTATACACCGGATAACAGCCATTCGGGCGGCAGGATATCGACAGGCTGCTGCTGACCCTATGTATGGACTCCTCCAATCTAGTTGCCTAGGTTGGAAGTCGACCAAAACCCTAAGGGGGCCCATACATGACGTATTCAACTAAAGAGCCGCGATCCGTGAAAGATCGCTGGCTGAAGGATCTAATCGCCGGAGTGCGCATACATAGCGGACCCGGAGATAGCGTCTCCACGCAGAGGCCGAATATACAAACGCGTCTGAATTCTGATCAACGGTAACTGTTTGCTAGACTGGAGGAGCCCATATACATAGCGGACATGGGCTGAGAGTCGGTTTCTACCAGGTTTGTATTCCAAACTGTGGAGATAAGTAATGGTATCGACTGCAAGCAGGTCATTGCCGATCAGGATTGTCATTGCAGTCGTGGCTGCGTCCTTGCCGCTCAACGTTTCGACACAAGAGCTAGTCGGGGCCAACGTTGACTTTGTGAAAAATGCGATTGATGAATATCGTAGAAATCGAGAGGGCGCCATTCTTGCCGATTTCGTCGAGTTGCTCTCAATGCCCAATGTCGCCGTCAGCCTGCCCGACATGGAGCGAAATGCTGACTACATTATTGGTCTCCTGGAACTTCGGGGATTTACGACGCGCCGGCTGCGTGCAGGGGGCGCGCCGTACATTTACGCTGAATTGACAAGCCCTGGCGCCGCCGAGACGATTCTGATCTATTCCCATTTTGATGGCCAGCCAGTGCAGGAAGAAAACTGGGAATACCCGCCGTTCTCTCCCACATTGCTTGACGGACCAGTTCAAGGCGGCGGACAACCCGTCGACATTGATCAGGTGGAGGGACACTTCGGACCCGAGTGGCGCCTTTATGCACGATCCGCCGGAGATGACAAAATGCCGATTATCGCGTTGGTCCATACGCTCGATGCTCTGGCGGCGAGTGATATCGACCTTTCCGTTAATCTGAAACTATTGCTCGATGGCGAGGAGGAGCTCGGCTCACCAACGGTCGGCAAGCTCATTGACGAGAACAGCAGCTTCCTGGACGCAGACCTTCTCCTGTTTTGCGATGGTCCGATGCACCCATCGCGCCGTACTCAACTGGTCTTCGGTGTTCGCGGTATGACGACCGTAGACATAACGACGTACGGCGCCACTCGACCGCTGCATTCCGGACACTACGGCAATTGGGCGCCAAATCCGATCATGCAGCTGTCCTACCTGCTCACGAGCATGCGGGATGAATCCGGCCAAATTCTGATCGACGGGTACTACGACGATGTAGTGCCATTAAGCGAACTCGAACGGGCCGCTATTGCCACGATGCCCGATATTACCGAGGCACTCAAAGATGAGCTCTCCGTCCACACGCCTGAAGGCGACGGCGCGCGGATAGAAGAGCTGATTGCGTTGCCTGCGATCAACGCACGCGGCATCGTTGCTGGAGGAGTCGGCACAAAAGGACGCAACGTCGTACTTTCGACCGCAACAACATCCTTGAACCTCCGACTCGTTCCCGCCCAGACACCGGACCAGGTACGCAAGTTGATTGAGGCACACTTGGCTGAGCAAGGGTTTCATGTTGTTTTCGAAGATCCTACTCCCGAAATGCTCCGTTCTCACGAAAAGGTCGCCAAGCTCCAGTGGCGTGGGTCCGGGTACCCTGCGTTGCGGACAGCGTTGGACCATCCGATGTCCTTGCGCCTCACCCGTCTCATGCGTCTGATTGCGCCAGACCTGATCGTGACTCCGACGATGGGAGGAAGCCTTCCTCTGCATGACTTCGGGAGTCGATTGTCCGCCCCAATCATCATCTTGCCGCTCGCAAATCACGATAATAACCAGCACGCCGAGAACGAAAACATCCGCCTGCAGAATCTGTGGGATGCTATGCAAATATATGGGGCGGTCTTGGCGAACTTCGGTGATATGTAGCTTAGTCGCGGTCAGATTTCATGCTAAGCGAGACGTCTGCTTTTGGTCGTTAGATGCCCTCCATGTCACTCGATCATCACCGATCCGAATGGCCGCTATGGATAAAAGCAGACATTCAGCCTCGGACATCCGAAGTCGGTTCGCGAAGTGACCGCTCAAGTCCGGTAGCAGACATTCGGCTAGTATTGGTTTGAAGTGCAGAAAATGACCCGCAGTGGGCACATGAATGCCGTGAAGATGCTACTAATCAGCGCTGTCGTAATATTGAGTATCCTGATCTTTGGATATTGGCACTCGAGCACACATTCGTCATTTTACGTCAGCTTGAATGTTGCAGGGCAGGCAGACGATAAAACACCGTCCATGCCCGAAGTACATGTGCAGTTCCTGAATTCAAGAGGCAATGTTCTAGCAAACGGAGTTCGTGATAAGCAGTACAACTTTGTACATTTAATTCATCCTACGCATGGTGATTGTCAGGAAGTTGAAAAGATGGCTGCTTTCTCAAAGGAAGCAAGAACATCGTGGCGGGAGTGTTTTGAGCAGCAGTCTGTTTGGATAGCCAGGTGGATTGACGATGTTGCTAAAGTCAACGTGCGATATGGCAATTGCCTAATTGCAAATAGCCCGATTACCATGTCGCAATCCCGTTCAGGCTGGTATTTATGGTGGGTTCCCCACCCTCACATAGGCGGAAAACCATATTCAGATTACAGCGCAACGATTGCTGTTGATGAAAAAGACTGCGTGGAGAATCGCCTCTAATAATGCGCGTACATGTAACATCCGGCGTTGGTCTGACATTTTGGAGGCGAGCCATGGCAAGAGGTGGCTGGACAAAGAAAATGTTCATCATCGGTGCCGTTCTCGACGGGCTGGTGGCGGTAGTCATGCTGGTGCCGGGTTTGGAGGCATTGGCCTGGGGCTTCGGAGAGCCGGTGCTCGACGCGGGATACCGGTTCGCCATGACCTTCGGTGCAGCACTCATGGTGGGGTGGACCGCTCTGTTGGTGTGGGCGGCGGCGAGCCCAGTTGATCGCCGCGCAGTAGCGCCGTTGACGATGCTCGTGGTGGCTGGCCTTATGTCCGCGGAGTTCCTCGGGATGGCATCGGGGTTCTTGCCAGCAATACGGGTGTGGACCTTGCTGATTTTTCAGATGGCGCTTCTGGCTGGCCTTGCTCTCGCCTTTCGCGCCGCGAGTGACCGGTGACAGAGTGACCGCTATACCCCCGGAAGCTTCCGTTGGACTGGTAGGATTGTGACGGGCCGCTAATGGCCCAAAGCAGTGCAGTGGGCAATAGCAAACAATTGTGAATTTTGACTGGTTTAGCTGAACAATTAAGATAAGTTGTCGGATTACAGCTTTTCGATGGAGACAACCATGAAGCGTAGAAACCTATGGACCCTGATATCACTGTCATTATTGATGTCGCTTCCCGCGACGACCTTGGCGCAGACAGGAAAAGACAAGGCGAAATCGGCGCGGGAAAGTGCAGACCGCACGGAACATGTGCGTTCTGAGACAGAAAAGGCGAAGGCAAAGATGCCCTCCGACGCGGAAGATGCTATGACGCAACGCAGTGATGAGGCGCAGACAAAGAGGCCCTCCAATGCTGAAGATGTCAAGACGAAAGGTAATGAACAGGCGCAAGAAATGCGGGAACGTCGCGACGAGCGAAAATCAATTCAGGAAGAATACAAGTCCGATCGGACGCCAGGTCAGGAAGCCGAGTCCGCTCTGACCCCAAACGATGACGAGGACAAGACGGCTGACGAGGCCAAAGAAAAACCCAAGAAACCATGGTGGAAGTTCTGGGGAGGCTAGAACTGTCTCAGATGCATGCCAACAATCAGAAAGAACCCGTCCTCGTGGCGGGTTTTTTTGTGGCTGAGAAAAGGTCCGCTTATGGCCGTTTTCTACCGGCGGCCCAGCTGTTTTTTCAGTCGATTGAACGGCTGCTGCCGGGAAAAGCAGACATTCGGCTGCTAGACTATCTGAGGTCGGCTGCTGACCGAATATAGATAGTCGGTCTCTCCCTCAGTGATACTAGAGACAGCCGGCAGGTAGCTGTCGACGAGGGCCATCGAAATCGGAACAATCGGTTGTGCCGTCGGCTCGAATAGTAGCAGGGACCTCGAGGATGCAGGCATGTCACCGAAGAAAACACCACGCGACATTACCGCTGGAGACCGGATTGTTGAAATGGCCAGGCGCCAGAGGGCGCAGCGCGAGAAGGGCTACAGGGCGCAGGCTTTAAAGCTGTACCCCAACATATGCGCACGTTGTGGCCGCGAATTTAGCGGCGAAAATCTGCGGGAGCTCACGGTCCATCACAAGGACCATAACCATGATAATAATCCAACGGACGGCAGTAACTGGGAGTTGCTTTGTCTTTATTGCCATGACAATGAGCATGCGCGATATCAGATCGCTGACGACTGCAATGCCGTTACGCCAGGCGAAGAGTCACAGCCACTGTTTACTCATACGCCATTCGCTCTTCTTCGGACATTACTGAAACGGGAACCGTGACTATCCGCTCAAAATGAAACGACGGCTTATGGCCGTTAGCCGCCCTTGAAATCAAGGTATTTCAGCGCCCGTGAACGTCCGCTGTTGGTGGGCGCTGACATTCGATCCTGGCCGCCGAAAGTGCGGCTTCAAGACCTCCGCTATACGCTCCAAAGCAGACATTCGCATCTCATCGGCTAGATTTCGTTGCGCACTAATTCCGTGGGCATCTCACCTAGTTTCTACGGTGTACCAGCCAACTGACTGATTTCTGATTCGCGATGACCATTTATTGTGAATAGATAGGTATTGTGAGCAAATGTGGTATAAGGGAACCACAAGCAGTCCTAACAGTGCCAAACTCACCGAAAGGTGGTGACGGCAAGCCACGAGTCCTCGTTTCCTTTGAGCCGTCATCCATGATTTCTCTGAGGTTCGCAAGACCACCGGGTTGCCAAGACTGATTCTTGTTAGAACCGAGCCAACGCTCTGTGTTTTACACAACCAAAGGGGTCGAACAATGAAGAAATTAGTCACATCGTTAATTTCCAGCGCCGCGCTGGCGATTCTGATAGTGCCAATGACGTTTGCGCAAACGCCTGACGGGGCAACACCCGCCAACGAGGGCGTGTGCGATGTCCTTCAAGCCGACGGGACCACCAAGGGGTTATACGGTCTTTGTATCGCGTTTTGCGAGGCGCAAGACCACGCCTCGATATCTGTTCCAACTACAGAGGAAGCGTTAGCAGCATTGGCGGATGAAAAGCCGGCGGGACGCATTCTGGCCAATTACAACAAGAAAAAACTAGAAAGCGACCCGCCCATGCCTTGCATAGTTGTCGAAGAACCCTGCCCCTGTTGGAGCAGCGAAGAGTTAAACAGCATAGACGGCTTCTTGTATGATGGCTCTACGGCGGATTTGTCTTGCGCAGACAGCGCAACACTCACATTCGTGTCCGAACAACGCGGCGAAACCCCTTTCGAACTCACTCTTGGTCTGACGTTTGACACTGGTGATGGTGGCCTGTGCCGATTTGAAAACAAGGGAAATCATCCTGCAACTGAAAGCGATACGTTCCGTCGTCTATTCGTATCGAATAGCGAGATCACATTGGAACAGCGGGAAGCATGCACCGAGAGCATTAGAGCGCAGCAATTGACTTTAGGCTTAACGTGTAATTAGCAGTTAGCACAAGTGACGTTTGGCTTTATCCAGCTTCCCTAATTAAGACCCCGCCTAGTGCGGGGTTTTGTTGTCCGATTGAAGCCGCGGCCGGGAGCAGTCCCTGGGCGGCCAGAAAATTGAACGACTACTACTGATTCATAGCGGTCACTCGCTCGGCAACGCACTAACTCTGGATGTTATTTCTCACCAACATGAACAAACTCAATCCAGGCGCAATGAAAGTGCTGGCCGGAATCCTGATTCTTGCGCCGCTAATATCCGCGTGCCCGTCGGTCGTTCGAATCTACGTCCATAATGAGAGCGAATCCGTGCTTACGTAGTACAGCCCGCTTTCTACAGCAACTCCGATCGAAAGACGTTCACCAGGATCGGCCCGGACGGGGTCGACCGCCAAAATCGCATCAGGCAGGCGCCATCTGGTTGTAGACGCACGATCTCCCCCGCTCCCTCAGGGGACCCCCTCCATACCCTTCGATCGAATCGATTTACGCCGGACTCGGACCGCTACGTACATTCCAGAATTGACCAATATTGACCACATGCGGAAACTTGAGCGCGTTAAAAGCAAATCTGGCCAAAGCCAGAGACGCAAAGCCACGGGTCCTCGCCTCCCACCACGATGTTCTGTCGTGCAGGACTCAAGATAGCCGGGCTGCCGATAAACAGTCTTTTGCCAATGAATAGGCTATTCAAATGAGGACTCGAAGGTAATAGGCGAGCGCCGAAAGTACCGCGAGGCTATCTCGCCTACATATCTTCATTCGGGAGACTTTCATGAAAACGACCATTTTTGCAGTTGTAGTGGCGCTAACATTATCTGCCTGTCAAGGAGCCGGTACATCCGGTCCATTTAGGTCTGAAGCAGACCGTTCGATTTCGAGTGTGTTACCACCAAATGTAGCGCATAAACAATTCGATTGGGCAGATTTCATCGAGCCTGATTTTGTGCCAATTGTCTTAAGAGTCTGCAGATCACCAGAAGGTACCTACATGAAGTGGGACATCCTCGTTACTCTGCAAAATCAAGATGGAAATCTGAATTTGGACGCGAACGAAGCACCAATTGATATCTACGTCGATTTCGATCCTGATCGGCCTTATGGAGTCAATAATGAAACAGGAGAGCCTCTTACTTTGGAGGAGTTCGACTCCGATCTACTGCGCGATATGCCCGACCAGCAGTGGATGAGTACTCCACGTGCCGGAAACTTCGGCGGAGCCGCGTTCAGCCTGTGGTACCCGGATGGCGGTCCAGGATCGCGCTACAGGCGGATTCCAACAAAGTTCACGATCACGTTGGATCAGTTCCGAGGTAATAACCCTACCGGAGGGACGATCGATGAGTCCGACGAAACCAATAATGGCGTCGGCGTGATCATAGACAGATACGATGCGATTAATGGCGCAACCGGTAGACGGTTAATCGGCTGTTGGTACGGCAGTCGCAATCCGTAAGGCTGACTGCGTACGAATGACACGTTTCGCTGCAATACCAATACCGGATAATCTGAGACCCCGCCGTTGTGGCGGGGTATTCATTGGATCAGCGGATTTGTGCGGGGATCATGACCTGTACCGGGATCGCCCGAGACGAGTGCCGATGGACAGTATCCTGTCAGATAGTTGCGCGGCGTCCCCACGGCGACGATCTTGCAACCCCTAATGCCGATCACCCGACGCCGCCGTTCGGCGGGCAGGCCACCTGTTCCGATAGCTGTTTTTCAGATTGCGCGTCCGAATCCGGCTAGTTCAGGGAAATCTAACGCGTAGAATCTGTTGCTCCGAATTAGTGAGCACGACAGCATGAATTTTCAAATCTGTGGCTTGGACCATGGTCAATTCAGTCACTTATTTGGCAAGAGTACGCAGGATCTTGCCGAATACGGGGTCCAGCGAATGACGGTTGATGAAAAACCAGGGTTTCCTTGTCGTGTGTCGCTACAGGATGTTGATATCGGCAAGACCGTTCTTCTTCTGAACTATGAGCATCAATCTGCCGAATCCCCTTATCGCTCGAGCCATGCGATCTTCATACAGGAGTGGGCAAAACAGGCAAATATTGGCAAGAATCAGATTCCCGAGATGCTACGCGTTCGACTGATTTCCGTGCGAGCGTTTGATGCGTCGGGAATGATGGTCAACGCAGATATTGTCGATGGGAGCCAGCTCGAAGGAATGATTGATCGCATGTTTTCGATCGAATCGGTTAGTTATCTCCACCTGCACAATGCAAAGCGCGGATGTTTCGCCGCCCGGGTCGAACGGGCGTAGAAAACCCATCCGCCTCTGCGCGGGAGCTGCGTGTCGTTATGGTGGTTTCTCGGTAAGCCAAACGGCCGCTTTCACGCACAGCAGACAATCAGCTCCGGGACTTCGAAAATTCGCTCCCTCAGTTCCAACTTACCCTCGTCAGCAGACGTTCGGATGATAGACGTCTGAGGGGCCGCTATTGACCCGAAGCAGTCCAACGCGATGGCGAACGAGACAACCCAGCTATTCACAGGCAATTTTGTCAAACGAGTTCGGGTTGTCGCCGCCACGCAGTGAAATCGTCGCATAAAGTTGACTCGCGTCCCGCCGATAGCTGATCTCCTGCGGATAGTCGTGATCGGGGTTCGCAAATACAACGCTGTTCTCGCTGGTTTTAACCGCGATGAACGATGCAGACGCCTGTCCGGATGGGTGAGCGGTATAGGTCCACAATTCGTCGTCATTCTGCTTAATACTCAATACCTCGTAAAAGACGACTTTTCCGGCGCTAAAGGCCACGCTGAATCCGATTAACGATTTATCACTATCAACAACCCAAACTTCCTGGCTGCTTTGGTCGGCCGCGACCCAGCAGCCAACGAGCCAGTCGAGGCCGCTTTGCGCCGAATTGCCGCTCGATGCCATCATTGGGATAAGTAGTAAAGCCGCGAACACCCTCATTCTCCTGGTCTCCCTGTTTGTACGAGAGGTCAAGTATACTGTCTGTCAGTTTTTCACTCTTGAACTTTTCGGCCAATCCGAATGTACCAGTCGTTTGAACCGACTCAGGCGCTGTCCCCGTTTGTCGAGTGCTACTGGTCCTGGTATGTCGAGCCAGGCCACCAAACGATCGACGACATTCTCCCGGACGCGGCGCCGGAATTTATCCTGCATCTAGCGGCCATACCATTTGTGAAGCACGATTCAGGCGAATGGATACAACAGCATCGGGCATTCCTTTACTGCGCGGCGCATCACACATTGAGCCTTGCCATTCGGGAGCCGATGATGGTCTTTGCAATTCGGTTCCGGCCGTGGGGCGTCAGTCGATTCTCGCAACAGTCAATGGCAACTATGCTCGACCGTCCCGTCCTTCCCTTCGAAGCGCTCGGCGAACTAGGTGACGAGCTTGTGGCTGTCCTGCGCATGAGTGATACGGACACCCGTCGTGTTGAACTCGCCAATAGCCTGCTCGAGGGCGCACTGCAGATTCCTGCGCGTAACGACAAACGATTGAAGAAGCTGCTGGATGCGGCAAACGGTGGAAGATGCAGGTCTGCCGAAATGGCCCGGACCCTTACGATGAGCGATCGGTCATTCAGCCGATTATGGAGCGAAATAGTCGGGATACAGCCGCGGCGGTTTATTCAACTTATGCGATTCCACAACGCACTCTCGATGATCGAAGCCGGAGAGGAACTCGCTGCCGTCGCCGCAGAGTGTGGATATAGCGATCAAGCACATATGGGCAGACGGATCAAAGCTATCTCGGGATTGCCACCGACTTCATTGCGGCGACGCTTGGGCAACAATGTGTACCGCAACTTGTACGCATCACGTCCCGGCGCCCCTTGGCATAGTCGAGAAAAACAGTAATCCAGCTTGCGAGATTGGCCAAGCAATCGCCACCAAACTCACTTACCCACGATGGCTCTCATCGGCCACTTGATATCGCAGCCATAAGCAGCCGCCCAGGTGCTAGAATCGCGAGCGACTGCTACTGGCGCAAAGCGGTCGATCGAAAGGTCGTTTTTTCGAGCGATAATTCGATCGACTAGAATGACAGAAATTTAACCAATCACTTTGGAATGTAGATCTATTGGTCGACGTTCTTATCGGGGGCGATCTTGAGAAGTGCAACTTGCATGCTTATCGCGACGATGGCGGCGCTCCATGGCTGCCAAGAGGAAGCAGCGTCGACCGTTGCTGATAAAATGGGAGAACCTACAGTCTATGACCTCGCCGAGATTATTGATAAGAATACTGCTGCGCTCGGCGGCGACGTGGCGCTCGACGCTGTTCGGACGATGGTAAAGCGGAGCCAAATCGAGGAAGGAGATTACCGTGACATCGCAATTTTTGCCACGGACCGACAGGGACGTATGCGTGTAGACATTTTTTCGGATGGCGAGCGAGTCTTCGCCGAGAGCTTCGATGGGCAAAGAGGGCATCAATGGAGCCCAAGAGACGGGCAGACGGCGGCGTCGAATAGTGGAACGATTGCGTTATCACATACGCCGCAGCTGCCTAATCACATATTTAGGCTAAAGGACTTAGTTGCAAATGGCCACAGTATCGAGGTGCTCGAACAACAGATGATCGATGGGGTCAATTACTCGGTTCTAAAGCTCACGCTTTCTGACGGCTTTGAGAACTTCTTGTGGGTCGATTCGGATAGCGGGCTGGTTACCCGTGTTCGCAATACTCGAGCGCTTCATGTCGATATCGATAACGAAGAAAAGATCATCGAGTCTCGTATATCTGATTTTCGCCCCGTCGGGAGTATTATTCATCCACACAGCGTCATGGAGATGGACCTGAATACGGGCGAGACCTTGGTTCAGATCAGCCTCCTAGCGTTGGATCTGAATCGAGATCTGCCAGAGAGCTACTTTAATGATCTTGTTCAAGAGGTCCCTGATCCGGAGTAGCCTGGTAGTTTGACCGTCTGCTTGTGGCCGTTGCGGTCATTCGCAGCACCTTTGAGAATGAGTATCTGACGGTCCATCTGGGGTGACCCAGCCAAGAATATCTCCCGCGGAGCCTTCTTGAATCGACAATACTGCTGCTAAATTCTCGGCACATGAGTGGTTTTGCCGTACGGGTTTGATCAATTGCAGCATAGCCTTATTATGAGTGTAGGAGGATTGGGCGATGACGTATAAAAACATCCTAGTAGCAGTCGACATAACAGACGAGGCCGAGGACGTTATCAGAGCTGCACGAGAGATTGCGGAGGAGCAAAACTCCAAGATATCTGCTGTTACAGTGATTAGGCCCATGGCCGATTTTTACGTCAATTTGTATTCAACTCTCGAAGATAGCGCCGATATCGGGATCGAATCACGGGCTGTAATAAGCGCAACCGCATGGCTGTCAGACCTCTTGAAACGCTACGACATTGATGCCGGCGCGGGGAACGTAATCATCGGTACGCCAGCTGTCGAAGTTCGGCGATTGGCTGAAAAGATCGATGCTGATCTCATCGTTTTGGGTACGCATGGACGGCATGGCTTGGGATTGCTGCTTGGGTCCACCGCAAATGCCGTACTTCATGGGGCTCCGTGCGATGTGCTCGCAGTCAAGGTGCGTGCCGAGGGGCCGGAATAGGAGCGCTGACAGAGCGGAACTGCAATTGACACTCCGCGCCATTATTTCACCGAGGTCCGCTTGTGGCCGACTGCCGTAGCTCAGGCGCTAACGGCCTGGAGGGCAGCTATACTTCGCACAGGAGCCGGTTGCCTGTAATAGCGCAATCCGGCAGCCTGTAACCCAATGCGGTCGCTCACATCATTTGGGAGAGAAGCACTATCTGTACGGCGGAATCGCAGCACCATTGCCGATTTCACTCAGGTTATAATTTTGGTCGAAAGTTGTGAGAGGGTTTGGACTTGCGCAGTCTTTTCAACAGTCTCGTAGCGCTTTGCACGCTGATCTGCCTGTCGGCTTGCGATCGGGACGATCCCAGGCAAGGCGATATCTACCTGCCGGAGGGAGATGCGGTCAAAGGTGAGATGTATTTCGCGTCCCTCGGCTGCGTGAACTGCCACGTCGTCATTGGCGCGGAGCTGCCCGAACCTGCTGAGGCAGGTCCTGTGCGTGTGTTGCTCGGTAGCCAAACTCGCCGAAAGCTGTCGTATGGCGCGCTAGTCACGTCAATCGTCAATCCTTCACACAGGCTGTCAGCCCGTTACCGCAAAGACGAGGTATCCGATGGGGGAGAATCCCTGATGCCCTCGTATAACGATGTGTTGACCGTGACGCAGCTGACGGACCTTGTCGCGTTCTTGGACGCGCATTACGAGACGGCCGTTCGGCCCGATTACGAATATCGCGCTTATCCCCGGCGCGAGCCACTACGGAACCAATCCGATGACGATTCTGCGAATGCGAATCCGCAGTAGCGATACGACGGGATTGAGAGTTTCTCTGTGGAAGGCGGACTAATCGTGATGATCGTTAGCGATGATTAGCAGATCCCAAACGAATTTACGCTTCTAGCCGTCCGGCGACGCTCGTCAAGAATTTGAACAATCGGCTGGTATGCGCTCAGAAGCCGCCGCTCAGGACGAGAAAAGCACGACAATCAATAAAACGAACAGCAAGTAAGCTGTCGCGACTGCAGCGACCACACCTGAAGAAATTGTATATGGACTCTGTTCAACAATAGTCCGAATATATTGGCGAATTGTTACAAACGAATGACTGCTCCTGGCCGTTAGCCGCCGGTCACCCTGGCTGAGAATGAACGGCCGGTAAACGCCCGCAAGCAGACATTCGGTTAACATAGGGCGGAAGGGCCAGTTGGGACCCAAAGCTGACCTGCACCGTAGGTCGCGTGATATTAGACAATCTTAACCGGTAAGCACCAGTTAGACGGACTAAGGGCGCCATCTTTGAACATCGTATTTGACTTGGGCGGCGTCGTATTCAATTGGCAACCCGATGCCATTATTCGCCGCGTCTTCCAGGATCCGGAATCGCAGGAATTAGTTAGGGCGAAAATTTTTGAGCATGCTGATTGGGTAGAGCTGGATAGAGGGACCATTACCCTAGGTCAGGCAATAGTTCGAGGCGCGTCACGAACAGGCCTACCTCGCGAGAGTATTGAAAAACTGTTGAACGAAGTGCCTCGATCTCTTACACCCATTCAAGAGACAATAGATTTGATTACTTCCATAAGGGATTCAAATAACAGGTTCTTCATCCTTTCAAATATGCACATTGCGTCAATCTCTTATCTTGAAAAGAAACACAAGTTTTGGGATATGTTCGACGGCATCGTCATCTCCAGTCGAATTCAGAAAGTCAAACCGGAAATCGAGATATACGAGTACTTGTTGAAAGAGTACATGTTGAACGCGGCCGAAACAGTCTTTATTGATGATATGGGCGAAAATCTGGCGGCAGCGTCCTCGATTGGCATCCAAACTATACGATTTGTGGATCCTTTCCAGTGCAGGCAGGCCCTAGTGGATCTGGAATGCATTTGACAAATCACCGCACATGCTGCCTGCCTGCAGCATGTTGTCATGTCAGCGTGTTTTAATGACCGTTATCGGCCGTTAGCTGCCCGTAATTTCACTGTATGTCGCGCAGTTTGAATGAGTGCTCTTGGTGATAGCGGACATAGGAAGGCCCCGCCGAAGCGGGGCCGATAATTGGTCCTCGGTTCTTTTTTGTTATCGCGCTGAGCCGAGGAAAGAAGCGCTATCGCTCTCTTGTCTTGCCAAATCCAGGCAAGCCAAAACCCAGTAGTGCGAGCGAAGCGGGTTCCGGCGATGGACGTCTAAAATCATGCAAAATTCGGTCCGAAATCGTAAGACATTGAAAAACATGTGGATGATGAAACAGGACCATCTATTTGGACCGTGTCTTGGAAAAATTACCGACGTTATCTCGCTTAGACGGGTGAGCGAAAACAGACATCGCTAGGTACATCCCATAGCTGCCGTGATTCTCACGATACGCCTCGGCTCCAGTAACAACCGATAAAGGCCAACCTGACCAAAATCAGGGAGGCAAAGCTACGGGTCCTCGCTTCCTCTCAGGTGAACCGCTGGCAATTGCTCCCGCTTCGAACCAGACGCAGCGGCTCCCGATAATTCTGCCGAGTAAGACAAAACAAGCCGTGTTGGACGTCGTTCGGCTCGGCTAGAACATCTTTAGATCATGCAGAGGCTTTCCGTACATCATCCGACGACAAGACGGGATCTGACGTCGGAATAATGACTCGTAACAAGCCTCCGATTTTCACGGCTGGCGCTACTTCATCGACGCACGGCTAAAGTCCCTTCTCGACGGCTAGCCCGGATCCAAAGCCATGAGCAAAGCGCGTCTGTTAAAGGTGGAATGACGACGGCAGCAGCTCATCCATCGTATAAGCATGCCAGTCTTCGTCGTCGTCCTTGACGATGATGCGGGTGTTTTCGTCGGAAAATTCGTGGATGCGCTGCCGGCAGCCGCCGCAGGGTGTGCAGGCGCGCGTCTTGTTTTCGTCGCCGCCCGCGACCGCGATCGTGACGATGCGCTTTCCGCCTGCCGCAACCATCGCGCTGATTGCGCCTGCCTCGGCACAACTCACATTCGAGTAAGCCGCGTTCTCGACGTTACATCCGACGTGAATATGGCCGTTCTCATCGAGGATCGCTGCGCCGACGTGAAAACCCGAGTAGGGGCAATGCGCCTTTTCTCTAACGGCGCGCGCGGCATTAAGGAGTTCGTCGTCGGTCATTTTTCTATGCATCCTTGCGCATCGGGTTGTTCGGATGTGTGGTCCAGTTGCCGGGCTCTTTACTAATCGGCAGGCCGGTTCTCGGGTCTGTGCCGTCAGTCAACTGCTGCATGGTGATGCAGCTATCGACCGGGCACACGCTGACGCACAGGTTGCAGCCGACACATTCCGCATCGATGACTTCGAAATGACGCTCGCCGTTCACGGTGTGCGTGATGGCCTGGTGCGATGTGTCTTCACAAACGATATGGCAGCGGCCGCACTTGATGCACAGCTCCTGATCGATGACAGCCTTCTCGATGTAGTTGAGATTCAGGTACTGCCAGTCCGTGACGCTAGGCACCGCTTTGCCGACCAGATCGGCAACCGATTGCATGCCTTTGTCATCGAGGAAGGTGCTGAGGCCATCCGTTAAGTCATCGATGATCTTGAATCCGTACACCATGGCAGCCGTACAAACCTGAACATTGCTCGCGCCGAGTGCGAGGAAGTCAACGGCGTCGCGCCAGTCGGTGATGCCGCCGATTCCTGATATGGGGATATCGGCCGTTTCGGCATGGCGCGCGATCTCGGCGACCATATTGAGCGCAATCGGTTTGACCGCCTCGCCGCAATAACCGCCGTGTGTGCCCATGCCATCCGTTGTCGGGTACATCGTCAACGTGTCGTAATTGACGCGCATAATCGAATTGACGGTGTTGATCAGCGACACGGCATCGGCGCCGCCGTCCTTTGCGGCCTTGGCAGGCGGCACGATGTTCGTCACGTTGGGTGTCAACTTGACGATGACCGGAACGCTCGCAACTTTTTTGCACCACTCCGTCGCCATCTGGATGTATTCGGGCACCTGGCCCACGGCCGCGCCCATGCCGCGCTCCGACATGCCGTGTGGACAGCCGAAATTCAGCTCGAACGCGTCAGCCCCGGTGTCCTCTATCATCGGCACGTACTTCGCCCAGGTCTCTTCATTCATCGGTAGCATGACCGAGACGACGAGGGCGCGATCAGGCCAGTCGCGTTTGATCTGACGGATCTCGTCAAGATTGGTCTGCAATGGACGATCCGTTATCAGTTCGATGTTATTGAAGCCGATCACGCGGCGATCGTTGCTGTGCAGTGCGCTGTACCGTGGCCCGCTGACATTGACGATATGCGGATCTTCGCCGAGTGTTTTCCAGACCGCGCCGCCCCAGCCGGCTTCGAAAGCGCGATTGACGTTATAGGCTTTGTCAGTCGGCGGCGCGGAGGCTAGCCAGAACGGATTCGGTGAACGAATGCCGAGGAAATCCGATGTCAGGTCCGCCATGTTTGCACCTCCGCTGTCGCTCAGCTTCTAAGCTGCCGGTCGATCGCAATCGCCGCAACCTTGCCGTGCTGCACGGCGCTGACCGTCAGATCGTCGCCACGCAGGACGCAGTCGCCGCCGGCCCAGACGCCGGCAAGAGACGTCGCCTGCGATTCATCCACGACAATCTTGCCGCGCTCGAGTGTTATCCCGTCGAGTTCAGCGCTCAGAATCTCGTCGAGTTTCTGCCCGATGGCCTTGAAAAGGACGTCCGCCTCCAGGTCCAATGTCTCGCCGGTTCCCCTGATTTTGCCGTCGCGATCAAGCCGCGTTTTTTCGAGCTCGACCCCGGTTACGAAGTCTGCGCCGTGGACGCGAACGGGTCGCATGAAGTGATGAATCGTGACGCCGTTTGTTTGCGCGAGCTTTTGCTCGAACTCGCTCGCACCCATTTGTTCAGGGCCGCGGCGATAGACGATGTCAACGCGTTCCGCGCCCAAGCGCTTGCTTTGTACCGCGATATCGATGGCCGTCATGCCACCGCCTACAACGACGACATTGCAGCCTACCGGCAAGGTGCTCTTGTCATCGGCCTGGCGCAGGTCGGCGATGTAATCGATCGCGTTTTCGATGCCGGGCAAGTCCTCGTCGTCGATACCGAGCTCGTTGACGTCACCCAGACCGATGCCGAGGAAGACCGCGTCGTAGCTGTCGCGCAGTTCTGCGAGCGTGACGTCGACGCCGAGTTCGACGCCGTTCTCGATCTCGATGCCACCAATCGACAGGATATAGTCGACCTCGCGCTGCGCGAAATCGTCTACTGTCTTGTACGCGGCGATACCGTATTCGTTCAGACCGCCGGGTTTGCCGTCCTTGTTGAACACCTTGACGTCGTGGCCGAGCATCGCCAGCCGATGCGCACACGACAGGCCGGCTGGGCCGCCACCAACGACGGCTACGGTCTTGCCGCTGGGCGCGGCGCGCTCGAACAGCTTTGTCGAGTTCTCGAATACAGGATCCGTCGCATAGCGCTGCAACAAGCCGATTTCGACCGGCTTGTCTTCGTGAGCGTTGCGCACGCAAGCCTCTTCGCAAAGCACTTCCGTCGGGCATACCCGCGCGCACATGCCACCCATGATGTTCTCGCGCAGGATCGTGTGCGCCGAGCCGCGAATATTGTCGCTGCGAATCTTCTGGATGAATCCCGGGATGTCGATTCCGGTCGGGCACGCCGTCGTGCACGGTGCGTCAAAGCAGAAATAGCAGCGGTCTGCCTCGATCAGCGCCTCCGACCGTGACAGCGGCGGGTGTATGTCCGCAAAGTTCCGCTCGACCTCGGCTTTGTCGAGTCGGCTGGGACGAATATCTGCTGCCGGCTTTGTCATTGCTATGCGTCGCAGTCCTTTAGCGTCTGACCGCAACGGGTTCGGCCTGCTGCGCCTGCTTTTGCAATGCGTCGTAGTACGGCGCGAAGGCAGGCCTGTCGACGTAGCGCCCGGCGCCGCGTTCGACATTGAGTTCGCCGTCGGCGAACACGACCTTGCCGCGGCTGATCGTGTGCGACGCGCAACCCGTGACCGTCATGCCCTCGAAGATGTTGTAGTCGATCTTCTGCTGGTGCGTCTTGGCCGAAATGGTCTTCGATGCCTGTGGGTCCCACACGACGATGTCCGCATCGGCGCCCACCGAGATGCTGCCCTTTCGTGGATAGATGTTGAAGATCTGCGCCGCGTTTGTCGAGGTAACCTTGACGAACTCGTTCATCGTCAGGCGGCCCGTATTCACACCCTGATCCCAAAGCACTTCCATGCGGTTCTCGATGCCGGCCGTGCCGTTCGGTATCGAACGGAAATCATCCTTACCCATCGCTTTCTGGTCGGCGCAGAAACAGCAGTGATCGGTCGCGGTCGTTTGCAGATTGCCCGACTGCAGCCCGTGCCACAGCGCAGCCTGGTGTTCTTTCGAGCGAAACGGCGGGCTCATGACGTGAGCGGCCGCAACGTCGAAATCCTCGTGGCGATACACCGAGTCGTCGATCAAAAGATGGCCCGCAAGAACTTCGCCAAAGACGCGCTGGCCTTCGTTGCGCGCACGCGTGATCGCTTCGAGCGACTGGCGGCAAGAATTGTGCACGACATACAATGGCACGCGCAGCACTTCGGCGATGCGAATGGCCCGGTTCGCGGCTTCGCCCTCGACTTCGGGCGGTCGAGATAGCGGATGTCCTTCTGGTCCGGTGATGCCTTTTTCGTAGATTTCCTTTTGCAGCGTGAAGACGAGTTCACCGTTCTCGGCATGCACCGTCGTAATGGCGCCGAGTTCGCGTGCGCGTGTAAAACTGTTCACGAGGATTTCATCGTCGGCCATGATGGCGCCTTTGTACGCCATGAAATGTTTGAAGCTGTTGACGCCATGGTTGCGCACCAGCGTGCCCATGTCTTCGTGGACTGAATCGTCCCACCACGTGATCGCGACGTGGAACGAGTAATCGGCCACGGACTTTTCGGCCCAGTCGCGCCATTGGTTATACGCATCGAGGATGTTCTGCTGCGGGTTGGGGATCGCGAAGTCGATGATCATCGTCGTGCCGCCCGCAAGGCCGGCAGCAGTGCCGGAATAGAAGTCCTCGCTCGTGACGGTGCCCATGAAGGGCAGCTGCATGTGCGTGTGAGGATCAATGCCACCGGGCATCACGTACTGTCCGCCGGCGTCGACCACCGTCGCACCTTTTGGCGCGTCGAGTTCGTCTCCGACGGCCGTTATCAGGCCCTCGTGACAGAGTACATCGGCTCGCACAGAGCGATCCGCATTGACAACGGTGCCGCCTTTAATGAGTACAGTCATTGCTAACTCCTTACTTCCTTTTTCGCAACGAAGTAATAAATCAATCCGCCGAGTATTGAACCCGTGAACCAGCCGTAACTATAGAACCAGCTGAGCTCTCCGGTCGTGATCGCGATAAGCGTCAAGCTTACCGGTATTAGGAATGCGATGAAGCCGGCTTTGTTCCAGGCCGGATAGCCGGCGTTGTCCTGATACAGCGCCAGCAGGTCGTAGGACTGACCTTTGATCAGAAAATAATCGACGACCATGATGCCGGCAATCGGCCCGAGCAGACTCGAATAGGCGATCAGCCAGTTGGAATAGAGACTCTCCACGCTAACGTCCGTGTCGAGCCAGCCCAGTTTTTTCAGAAGCTCCCAGCTCATGAGAAGAATGCCGATGATGCCCGTCAGAATGACGCCCTTGTTTTCGTTAATGTACTTCGGCGCAATGTTCTGAAATACGTTGGTTGGCGAGACAATGTTTGCTGCGGTGTTTGTCGAAATCGTCGCAAGGATGATCATGAGCATCGACAAGACGACCCAGGTCGGACTGTCGATCCTGCCGATAAGATTGATGGGATCCGATATTGTTTCGCCAACAAGATTGAACGATGCGGCTGTCAGGACGACGCCGAGGCCGGCAAACATCAGCATGGTCAGGGGCAAACCGATAATCTGGCCGATGACCTGAGAACGCTGCGACCGCGCGAAGCGGCTGAAATCCGGGATGTTGAGCGACAACGTCGCCCAGAAGCCGACCATCGCCGTCAGCGCCGCCATGAAATAGCCGATAAACGATGCGCCTGCGGGACGGGTTGCGGGGACCGACAGCACTTCGCTGATAGAGACTTTGGGCATTGCCCAAACGATGAGTCCCAGGGCAACGATCAGCAACAATGGCGCAGCCAGCGCCTCGAGAAACTTGATGGACTCCGAACCGCGGATGACCACGGCGATATTCGCAACCCAGAAAATGAAAAAGCCGATCACCTCGCCCGTGCCGCCGAGTGCGGCCCAGCTGTCTGAAAGCGCTGAGAACAGCAGGTGAATGGCGATGCCGCCGAACAGTGTTTGCACGCCGAACCAGCCACAGGCGACAAGCGCACGAATCAGCGACGGCACGTTGGATCCGATAATGCCGAACGAAGCGCGCAGAACCACAGGGCAGGGAATACCGTAGCGCGTCCCCGGAAACGCGTTGAGGGTGAGCGGTATCAGCACGACGACGTTGGCTATCAGAATGGTCCACAGAGCCTCGGAAACCGACAGCCCGAAATACGCCGTCAGAACGCCGCCGAGTGTGTAGGTCGGAACGCAGATGGCCATGCCGACCCAGAGCGACGCGACGTTCCAGCGCGACCAGGTTCTCTGTGCAGCGCGGGTCGGGGCGATGTCGTCGTTGTAGCGGGGACTGTTCGCGATGTCCTCCCCGACGTCGAGCTCGATGTGCTCGCCAACGGTGCGTAGCTTGCTGACTGCCAACACGTCCGACATCCGGCCTCAGTCGCCCGTCAGCGGACCGTAAGTTTCGGGCCGGCGGTCGCGGAAAAACTGCCAGGTGTTGCGGACCTCACGGATCATGTCGAGGTCGATCTCGTGCACAAGCAGCTCGTCGTCGCCGTAGCTGGCCTGCGCTTCGATCGTGCCGCGCGGGTTGACGATGTAGCTCGAGCCGTAGAATTCGCCCATGCGCTCGCCCCACGGTGCTTCGGTGCCGACGCGATTGATGGCGCCGATAAAAACACCGTTTGCCGCCGCCGATGCCGGTTGCTCGAGCTCCCACAAATATTTGCTAAGTCCTGCAACCGTTGCCGACGGGTTGAGAATGTACTCGGCCCCGTTTAACGCCAGCGCACGCCAGCCTTCGGGAAAGTGCCGGTCGTAGCAGATGTATACGCCGAGTTTGACGTACGCCGTGTCGAAGACCGGCCAGCCGGAATCGCCGGGCTTGAAGAAGAACTTCTCATAGAAGCCCGGGTCGACCTGCGGGATGTGCGTCTTGCGGTACTTGCCGAGGAACGAGCCGTCGGCATCGATAACCGCCGCCGTGTTGTAGTAGACGCCGGGCATCGCCTCTTCGTAAATCGGCACGACAATGACCATGTTGTGCTTCTTCGCATACTCGCGCATCAACGATGTCGTGTGCCCGTCCGGAATACTTTCGGCCGCCGCGTACCATTTTCTGTCCTGGCTCGGGCAAAAGTAGGGCTGTGTAAAAACCTCCTGGAAGCACAGCACCTGCACACCGTGGCTGGCGGCATCTTCGATATACGGGATATGCGCCTCGATCATGCGGTCGCGAATGTGGTCGGGCTCCATCGTGCCGTCACCCTTGAGACTCATCTGAATCAGGCCACACTTGAGCTTTGTCATAACAAACCTCTTTTTTTCAATATGTTACCGGGTTTTTTTCTCCCCTACAGAGTACGCTTTTTTGTTGCCAAAAGCATCGCGTGGGAGTCGGGCTCCTACGAAGTCATCTTGCCGATGTCCACGAGCCGTGCATGGGATTCGGCAGCACGTACCAGCCGTTGCCCCAATAGTCCGAGAACTGTTCGACCGCCCGTCTGCGACTATCTGCCGTCGCTGCCTCGGTACAAGGTGCCGCAGGTTTCGCCCGCACGCAGGGGATGAAGTCACTCAGGTCATCGCCGAACAGCATGATGACCCGGTGCGTTCTTGCGATGTGCTGTCGGCGAACGGCCTTTTCTTTTGTCCAGTCGCTCTGCTCGAAAGCCAGCATGACGTGGTCAGCATCGGTCTCGATGCCGGTTTCGACAATGTCGGTCATCGCGATTATCTGTTGTGGACACGGGTCATTGCTGCCGACGATGGGCTCACAAGGTCGATTCGTGACAAAAAACAATTCAACACCGGCGTCCCGCGCGGCCACCGCGAAACGAACAAAACCGGGCACTGCCGACGCCGTGTTGGCCATGCTCCACGCTTCGTGTTTCCAGTTCTCGAACGGTCGTTCGTGGGTGAGTTGGAAATCGATGCCGCTGACGACGGTCTCGTCCATGTCGAAAATGATCGCTGGCCGCAGGCCTTCGGCATCTTCCTGCCCCGGCAACGCGGTCCAGAACTGGTCTTCGATCAACCGGGGCAGCGCGAGCCTGGCAGCCTGATAGACTTGGCGTGTCACTGCCTCATATTCGGCCGCGTGTTTGACCCACAAGAGGCCCAGATCCCGGTCAGGCGCATGTGCAACTGGCGTCGTGGTGCACGACGCGAACATCAACACGAAAACAAACACAGACAAAAAACGACACGGCATCATGAGAATCCTGCTTGTAATTTCACTGTTCATTGCGGGCTGCGCCGCTAACCCCGATCTTACTCCAGCCGAATCGTCCGGACTGACCTTTATCCATCTGAATGATACATACCGCCTCGGTGCCGTTGAGGATGGTAAGCGGGGCGGTTTTGGCCGCGTCGTTACGGTCATTCGGGAGCTGCAGGCTGAGGGCAGGGACGTACGGATCTTGCACGGCGGCGATTTCCTGTATCCGTCGCTCGAGAGCCAGCTCTGGAACGGCCTGCAGATGGTCGATGCGTTTAATTACATGGATGCACTCGCGCCAATGTATGTCGTCATCGGCAACCACGAACTGGATCGCCGCACGCCGGAGCACCTGGTCAACGCCGTGCGGGCATCGAATTTCGACTGGCTCGGCGACAACTATCGCTTCGTGACCGGCGACAGCGAGGTTGATGCGGCCCTGCAGTCGGCATTCACGATCGACTATGCGGGCAAGACGATCGGTTTCTTTGCGCTGGTCTTGCATGCGGACGACGGCGGCAACGATCGCGACTACGCGCCGGTCGACAAAGACTACCTCGGTAACGCAAAGCGCGTTATCGAACAGCTGGAAGCGCGGGGCGTGGATGCCATTATCGGTGTAACGCATCTGCACCTGTGGCAGGACAAGGAGATCGCTGCTCTCAGGACGGAGCATCCCAAACTCGCGTTCATTGTCGGCGGACATGAACACGAACCGGAATTCAGTCCGCTGAGCGATTCTTCGGCCGCGGTTATGAAAGGTGCGTCCAATGCGCGCGTGATCTGGCGCATCGACATGAGCTTCGATGCAAACGGCCAGCCACGGATCGAGGGACAAATGCTCGACATGGACTCGAGCGTTGTGCCGGATGCCGACTACACGCTGCTCGATAACGAGTGGCGCGGTCGCCTGCTCGACAAGTTTCCATTTCTCGAAGCGCGTGTGGGCGAAGCGGCATTTCCGTTTGACGCGACCGAAGAGACGATCCGCAACAACGAAACGGTATGGGGCAATTTCATCGTCGACCAGATGCTGACTGCGTTCGGGGAACCCGCAGACTTTGCGTTCATCAACAGCGGCACGCTGCGTATCGATGACTTCATATCAGAGGACATCGCGTTTGAAGACATCGGCAGGACGTTTGGTTTCTCGTCCTTTCTGCGCTACATGACGATGACCGGCGCAGAGTTTCGTCAAGTCATGGAAGCCGGCTTCCGCGGCACCGGACAGAGCAAGGGCTACTTCCCGCAGATAGCCGGTTTTCGCGTCTGCGTCGATCGCAGCCGCGAATCCGGCTCGCGGATCGTCAGCCTGCAGGTGCCGGTCGAGAATGGCTGGCAGGAGATCGATACAGATGCCGAGTACATGGTTGTGGTGCCCGACTTCCTGTACCGGGGTGGTGACGGCTATCAGCTGCCGCGAGACCGGCCGGCATCGAGACCCGGGTCCGAACTCAAGTACCTGGTTCTTGATGGCATCATGCGGGCCCAGGCTCGGGGTGAGGCGATCGGAACGCCGGTCGATCCGGCCAATCCGAGAATCGAGGTTTACGAGGCGGCCGTTGCGCATTGTTTCAACGGAAACTCTACATTGCACTAGTGTTGTGTTTTTGCAACAAACGAATCCTGAATCAGGGAACGCATTGCGCCGTCTCTGCAGGTCCGAGTAATTGTGCTCTTGGAGCCGGTATTTGGAGGCTGCCGCGTGATTGCGGGGGCCACCGGCCGCCAGCATTCGCAATGAAAACAACGTGTTGACCCGATATCTGAAATGGTCGTTGAATAAAGGGGTTGGCGCGGGCGCCTGGCTCGGAATTGTCGGCCGCGACCAGCGCTATTCAGGCGTGAAGTCTCGGTAAATGCCTACTAAAACGCGCCCTTACCAAGCTTGTCACCTGTTAGTCAAAGAGCGACAATGGCGTCGGTCCTCGGCACATCGTCTGCGCGTGGTGTTGTATTTCTCATACAAATGTCATTCCGCGACCCGGTGCCCGATAAAGCAAGAATAATCGCTTCAAAAGATCAAGTTGAGGAAATCTGATGAATAGAGTCATAAGTAAGCTTCTGCCGCTTGCTGCGTTGCTTGTGCTGCCAATGATGGCGCAGGCGCAGGATACGGCATCCGCCATGCGTGGCAGGATTCTCGATCAAGAGGGTACCCCGGTTGCCGGCGCATCGGTTGTTGTCGTGGATCAGCGCACAGGCGTGGCGCGCAGCTATCAATCCAATGATTCGGGAACGTTTCTGGCAGCCCGACTGCCGGTTGGCGGCCCATACACAGTTACGGTCAACGATACCCAGACGGTCGAGGTCGCTTCCATCGGCCTCGGTGATACTTATAACCTGACCGTCTACATGCGGCCTGAAATGGAAGAGATTGTCGCCGTCGGCCAGCAGACACAGATTGTCGAGACGGCTCCGGGACCGGCAGCCACGTTTGGTCTGCAGGATCTCGACAGCGCGGTTGCATTTAACCGCGATATCAAAGATGTCTATGCCATCGATCCGCGGCTAAATCTCGACGGATTCGAAATCAACTGTGCCGGCAAGCATCCGCGTTTCAATAACATTACGCTGGACGGTGTAAGCCACGGCGACCGTTTCGGCCTGAATACCAACGGATATTCGACGGCAACCGGCATGCCGTTCCCGTACGATGCCATCCAGCAGGTATCTGTCGAGCTTGCGCCTTTTGACGTGAAATACGGCGGCTTCTCTGCTTGTAATATCAACGCCGTGACCAAGTCGGGCAGCAACGATTGGGAGGCAAATGCTTTCTACGAGTACACGACCGACAGCCTCAGAGAGGACAAACTCGACGACCTGGACCTGAGCGGCGAGTCTTACAGGGAAACAAAGCAAGGTTTCACTGTTGGCGGCCCGATCATCAAAGACAAGCTGTTCTTTTATGCCGCCTATGAAGAGCAGGAAGAGCCGAGATTCCTTGCCGCGGGCTACGCCGGATCCGGCAATGGCGAGGAGCGACCGTGGTTGTCTCAAGCCGATTACGAGCGTGTGCTGAATATCGCCCAGAATATTTACGGATTCGACCCGGGTGCGCAAGGCAAAGATGGCGCCCAGACGGCCGAGAATTATTTGGTTCGCCTCGACTGGAACATCAACGACAGTCACAACGTCGCGGCTATCTACAACGATTACGACGGCGTGCAGTCACGTTCATCCGACAGCGATCCGTTCGAGTTCGAGTTTTCCAATCACTTCTACGACAAGGGCTCCGTGTCCAAGACTTACACGCTGATCCTGGATTCGCAGTGGAATGACGCCTTCTCGACACAGCTTTACTACAACGACACGCGGATGGACGATTCGCAGGTAACCGTCGGGCCGAAGGACATTGGTGATCACCAGATCAACGTCAACGGGTTCGACAATATTATTTACCTCGGTGCGGACGACTCGCGCCAGGCGAATAAACTGTTCACGGACTCACAGCTCCTGAAGCTGTCGGGGCAATTCCTGGTCGGCGATCACATCTTCACCGCGGGCTACGAGACTGAAGAGCTCGAGGTCTTCAATATCTTCGTGCAGCATTCGCGAGGCGGCGAGTGGGACTATCGTGATGACTCGTTCGGCGATAACGATCCGAACTGTGCAGCGCTCAGCGCTCAGCAGCGTTACGATAACACTGCAGTAGCCGACTCCGATGGAGACACTGGCAATGACGTCTGCGAGCCGGACGGAATCGACCATTTCGAACTCGGTCGCCCCTACCGCGTCTACTATGGCAGCGGTGGCGGTACCAATGATCCGAATGATGCGGCCGCCAACTTTGTCAATACGCAGAACGCGCTGTACGTTCAGGACGAGATCTACTTTGCCGAGCAGGACCTCACGCTTACGGCCGGTTTGCGTTATGAGTGGATCGACAGTAACGATTCGCCGACATACAACTCAACATTGTCAGACGCGATCGGTATTCGCAATGATAGCGGTCTGGACGGTGTCAGTATCGTGATGCCGCGCGTTGGATTCACGTGGGGTATGCGTGATGACCTGACGTTGCGCGGCGGCCTAGGCCTCTATTCAGGCGGCAATCCGAATGTCTGGCTGGGTAATGCCTGGAGCCGCGACGGCATCACCAACGTGCAAGTGCGGGAGGACTACTTCCACGCGCTGTCGATATTCGATGGTGGCATCCCGACGGTCAGCGGTGCGCCGGTCGGTGGCGCCGTGCCTCAGGTTTTGTTTGATGAGGTCGCGGCGATCTCAGGTGACGCTGGCTCGTTCTTTTTCAACAACCTGATCGATCCGGACTACGAAGCGCCGCGCGAATGGAAGACCGCTATCGGCGCAACGTGGGATATGCCATGGGGAGGCATCACGGCCGATATCGACCTCATGTATACGCGGCTCAAGAAGCAAGCCATCTACATTGACGTATCGCAGGAACACATACCCGGTAACGACACCCTGGCTGGGGCACCGATCTATACGGCCATACCCGGCGCCGGCGAAGGCAACCTGATGCTGACCAATGCCAAGGCAGACGGCAGCGGCACTGTTTTCTCTGCCGTCTTCAAGAAGGATTTCGACTGGGGCATGGACCTGATGCTCGGCTATGCCCGCACCGACGTCGAGGACGCTGCGCCGATGACGTCGTTCACGGGAGAATCCAGCTTCGAAAACCTCGCGACGAACGACATCAACAATCCGAGGGCAGCAACGGGTAATTACAACGTGAAAAGTCGCGTGACCTTGCGCGCGAGTTTTGCACGCGAGTTCTTTGGTGACAACGAAACGCGGTTCACGTTGATGGGTTATTACCAAAGCGGTCAGCCCAGTACCTACACGATGTTCTCCGAAGATTCGCTGCAAGTGGGAGAGTCGTTCCGTCACCTGCTGTACGTGCCCGACCCTGCCGGCGACCAAAATGTATTATTTGCTCCTGGGTTCGATCAGACGGCATTCTTCGAGTGGGTTAAAAAGCGGGACCTTAAAGGTGGTAAGTTCGTCCGCCGCAATGGCCAGGAGTCGAAGGTCAACTCACGCATCGATCTGCGCGTCGACCAGGAGATTCCGCTGTTCATGGATGACCTGAAAGCGCGCGCATTCCTTAAGATCTACAACTTCACGAACATGCTCAATGACGAGTGGGGCCGCCAGTACGACGCGGAGTTCTTCTCGCAGGATGTCGTGGACGTATCGCTTGATCCTTCAGGTGCGTATGTCTTCGAGGCATTCAACCGGAAAGGTCTCACGGACCTGCAAGAATTCTCGTCGTTGTGGGAAATGCGTCTCGGGCTTGAGGTTAACTTCCGATAAGAAAATTGTTTGATACGACTAAAGGCCAGCCCCTGGGCTGGCCTTTTTTATGGGCGGAGTTCTATCGTTATGACGAGTGGCCAGTGGTCGGAGACACCAACGCGCTCGGCTGAATAGTAACGGGCAGGAGTGCCGTCCTTTGTGACCTGGGCGGCCAGCTTGTTTACCAGCGCAACCGACCCGGGCGCGATCTGCCAGCGCTGATCTGTGCCGCTTGCCGGCGAATACAGGATCGTGTCGAGGAACGACCAGGTTTTGTCACGCGAGTAATACTGGGTACCCGGGCAACCATCGCAATTGTCGTGCGCCACCGTCCAAGATGGTCGCACGAAACGCTCGAGCATGCCTTGCTCGCCGTTTTCGCTGCTGGTCGTGTTGAAGTCACCAGCCGCAAACACATTTCGCTCCGGCGGCAGCGCATTGCGAATATCATTGAGATGCTCGAAGGCCAGTACCCGCATCTCCGTCGGATGAAACGGTGCGGGAAAATGCACCGAGAAACCGGTTAGCAGCGAGCCGTCAGGAAGTTCGAAGGTCGCCTCGAGAACGCCGCGCGTGTCACCGGCGCGTTCGGGGAAGTCATCGAACTTGAGCGGATGCAGTCGCGTCTCACCGACGACCGGCAGTCGCGACAGAAACGCGACATCGATGCCACGGTTATCGCTGCCCTCGATCAAGATGCCTGGAAGATACTCGCCGTCGACGAGATATTCAGTTCGCAGGCGCTCGAGGATCGCCAGGTTTTCGACTTCCTGCAGCGCGACGATGTCGGCGCCGCGGCCGTCGCTGACCTGCCTGATCGTATCTGCAAGCACGCCGAGCTTGTGCTCGATCGCTGCGTCGTTCCAGTCTAGATAGAGACATTCGTTTCGCCAGGACTCGACCTCGATCGCATTGCATGCTGCCTTGTGCGCTTCGTTCTGCTTTTTTTCAATCGGCAGATACGCTTTGTCGTCTTTGTCGGGATCATCCACGTTGTCGAACAGGTTCTGCACGTTGAACGTCATTATGGACACGGCTTCGGGCCCCGGTGCCTGCGCAATCGGCAGGGTTGCTCGTATGAGCGGCGCGTTGCGTTGCTCGAGAGTAATGTAGATCGCATCGCCGGCGTCGTTGAAAGCAACCGCTTCGGCCTGCCGGTTCCGGGTCGTGCCTAGAACCTGCGGTTTCCTTTGCAGCGCGTTGGCCCAGCTCTCGTCTGCGGTTCTCTGGTAGAGAAAAACACCGCCGTAAGTGAGGACGACGAGCGATCTTCCATTTGGGGAAATGTCCATGCCTGTCGGCTGCCAGTACCAGTCATCGGTCTTGGGTGCGAAGCGGACGTCCTGGCGCTTCGGCTGTGGCAGGCTGGCGACCGTGCCGAGCCGCCTGGCGATCTGTCTCTTTTTCGAACCTGGGCGCAACGGCACCTCGTAGAGCACCGCGGGTATGTCGCGTTTGCTCAGCACGAGTACGCGCTCATTCTCGACATCAATAGCGACCGCCTCGGCGTCTCGCGGCCCGTCCTCATATTCGTATTCAATCTCCCACGCGACTTTGACTTTCTTGTCATCCAGTTTCGGCTCCTCGACGACATGCACCGTGACGTCCTTACGCTTGCCGTCGTTATCGCCCACGGCGGCGATCAGCAGGTACGCTTCGTCCTCAAGCGTGAATGAGGCAAGGTCTTCCCAATCATTGTTGTTGGTCTTCGACAGCTTGACGCGACCCAGATTTGCACCGCGAGAGTTAATGGCGTGGACTTCTGCGTCGCCGTCGTCGTTGATGACCCAGAGAACACCTGAGTTCCGCTGCGACCGGGCGAGGCCGCTCGCCTCGTCGATCGCAGGGTTCTCGAGTCGTCCAACCGTCTCGAATGAAGGACCGGCATCTCCGGGCCCCGTGTCCGTGGCGGGAGGAGTGCAGGCGGCGACGAGCGGAACGAGTAATAGAATAAGGCGCATGTCGCTGATCCTAGCCACTCACGGCGGCGCAGGCAAAAAAAGCCCGGCGTGTAGCCGGGCTTTGATTTCTTGCTTTGAACGAAAGACTAGAAGTCTTTGCGTAGCTCCACGCCCCAGAACGACGGTTCGTTGATAAACGCGGTCAGATTATTGAAATTGATGCCGCCGTCAACCGTGATCTCGTCGGTGATGTTGCGTCCGACCAGTGCGACATCGAGCCCCGCTTCGGAGCGGTAGCCAAGGCGCAGTCCGAGAAGCCCGCGCTCCTCGGCAACGAACTCGACCGTCTCGTGCAGGAACAGGTTCGACTCGTCGCGATGGTTATAGTCGGTGTAAGCGTAAAACTCGCCGTCGGAGACCGGTATCGAATACTGAAGGATCAGGTTGTACTGAAACTTCGGCGAACGCGGCAGCGGATTGCCGTCGATCGAGACGTCGGTCACCGGAAAACCGAAAGCCCCAATTCGCGTGGTGTCGACAATCGGGTCGAGCGCGGTCACGCTGGGAGCGGCTCCTGCCAGCTCGTCGAGCAGCTCAGAGTCGTCGATCTCGGTGTCGTTATAGCTGGCGTTCGCGATCAGGAGGAAGTTGTCGGTAATCAGGACCTCCAGGCTGGTCTCGATGCCACTGCCGTTGACACGTTTGGCGTTGAGCAAGCGGTTCGCGTTGCCCACGCCGCCCGTTGCTGTCAGCTGCTGATCGTCATTCGTAAACGAGTAGACCGAGGTATTCCACCGTGCCCGGCCGTCCATCAGCGTGCTCTTGACGCCGAACTCGACGGAATCGGTCGTTTCGGTATCGGCAGAACTGAGCACGCCGAAGCGTCCGATTGTGACCGGGCCACGCGCCGCATTGGCGAAACGACCATACATGCTCCAGTCATCGTTGATGTCGAACGTGAACGCGAGGTCCCAGCTCAGGAAGCTATCGTCGACAGAGATCGAATCGGTGGTTGACCCGCCGCCAGGCCGGAACTGCAGCCGTTTTTCGTCAGCCGTGAAGCGTGCGCCCGCTGTCATAGCAAAACGATCGCTCGCACGGAATTCGATTTGCCCGAACAGCGCGAAGGAGTCCGTCTGCGTCCGAACAATGTCGCTCGTGTTGAATAAGAAATCGCGGCTTAATACGTCCGCATTTTCGTCGAGAATGTACGCGCCGACCTGGAAGAAAGCGTCGTCCAAGTCTTTCGAGATGCGGAACTCCTGCGTGACCTGCAGATGATCTTTGAGACCGTCGCCCGTCGCCGCGGAAAAGACACCGGAAGAGCCCAAAGCGCCGATATTAAAATCCAGAACGCCGCCGTCGACGTCGGTGGACTGGAAGTTCTCGATCGAATCGATGCCCGTAATGGACGTGAACGTGAATTCATCGAGGTCCCATACCAGATTTGCCGCCATGCCGTAATGATCGAGTGTCATGCCGGCAACATCGTTGTCATGACTTGCAACTGTCTCGTCAAATCCCTTGCGCAGGCCGCTCTTGCCTTGCGCGATTGCGTTGGCGTAGAACACCTGCGGCTGCGATCCATCCTGGTTGAAGCCGTGAAACTTGAGGAGTCCCGTAAACGTGTCGTTGGGCTCAAAGAGGAATTGCAGCCGCCACGCCGTCTCGTCGAACTCGCCGAAGTCGTCGCCCTGTGTACTGGCAGCCACATTGTCGATCCAGTTGCTGCGGCGCTGGTGTTTGAGCGATATGCGAGCGGACGTGTTCTGGCTGATCTGGCCGCTTTTTGCAAATTCCGCCCCAAGCGTACTGCGTTCACCAAAACTGACACCGACGTAGCCGTCGCCGTCCATCGAAGGCCTGACCGAATCGATCTTGACCAGACCGGCGTTCGTGTTGCGGCCGAACAGCGATCCCTGCGGGCCCGCCAGGACTTCGACACGCTGAATGTCGAACAGCGGAATACTGCGGAGCACGTTGCCTTCGAGGAATACCTCGTCGAAGACCATGCCGACCGGCTGCGCGGCATTGTTGTCGAAGTCGATGTTGCCCAGTCCGCGAATATAGAACCGCGGCTGCGTGCGGCCGTTAGACGACTCGATGTTCAGGCTCGGCACACGGTTTGCCAGCGCGCGCACGTTTTCTGCAGAGCCGAGATAGTCGCGCACGGTGTCCCCGGTAATGGCGGTCACTGATGCCGGCACGTCTTCGAGTGACTGTTCGCGCTTTTGCGCGGTGACGATAATCTCTTCGAGCACGATGTCCTGCGCGCTGGCCGGACTGCCGTAAAGGCCGCCAACACTCAGCGCTGCTCCAATAATTGTGCTCAATAGCAGGCGAGATAAGGGCT
>Ga0224497_10000359_pt1 | contig 32702 bp, 29 predicted proteins | sample SF_Jul11_sed_USG_4_FD_167970 | JGI IMG/M metagenome (GOLD analysis project Ga0224497, IMG submission 167970) | Sediment microbial communities from San Francisco Bay, California, United States - SF_Jul11_sed_USGS_13 | ecosystem: Environmental > Aquatic > Marine > Sediment | place: USA...
TCATTGTTCGAGTCGCGGCTAACGCCGAAGGTCCAAATAACTGAAATCCCCCTTGCCAGGATTGATCTCCACTCCAGCTATGCAAGGTGGAGACCAACGAAGTCAACGCCCTGCTCGCCGGTGCCCGAGGATACAGATCACACACCGCCCGTTGTTGGGACACCGCCATCGTGACGTAGTCATCTGACGGAATACACCCCACATAATCCAACGACACCGATAAAAACCGATCCGTGACCAAGCTGAATTTGCGAAACACTTCTTTGCCTTCTTGAATATTTTTAACTTTGTTGATCAGCAACCGGAATGTCCGCAGGTGATAGCGTGTTGACAGTATTTTGACGAGCGCATAGGCATCCGTCAGCGACGTCGGATCCGGCGAAACCAGCACGATGGTTTCATGCGCCACTAAACTAAAGTACAGAACGTTCGGGGAGATTCCTGCGGCACAATCGATGAGCAAGAGATCTGGTATCCTCGGCAATTCCAGAAAAGCCGTTTGCAGCATCAGTTGCTGTTCATACGTGAGTTGTGTAAAAGCTTGACCCCCGGATGTGGCCGGCAGGAGCTGAATACCTTCGGGACCGGTGACGAGCACCTCCTGCAACCGACGCTGGCCTGAGAGCACATCTTCAATCGTATATTTGGGGGTCAGGCCTAAAAGGATATCCACATTCCCAAGGGCCAAATCCGCATCCATGACCATGACCTTCCGGCCCTGCCGCGCCGACGCCACCGCCAAATTGGCGACCACATTGGTTTTCCCCACCCCGCCTTTTCCAGAACTCACGGCAATCACTTGGACCTTTGGTCTCACGGACGGAGTCGGATTCATGGCTTCCCGCAATCCACTGGCTTGATCCAGTCGTCTGGGTCGAGGAAGGCTCGATCGTAACGCAGCTGTCGTCGTGGTGAGAGCCATTAGCGAACCACCTCTGCCAACAATGATGGTTCGGCACCAACCAGAGTCGGTTGCCCCCCCACCACCAAGTCCACCAGCCGTTGACGCGTGGCGACTTCTAAATCTTCTGGCACCCGTTGCCCAGCCGACAAATAGGACACGGGAATTCCTGCCTGCGACAACAGGGTGTACATGCTCCCGAATCTCGATGTTTCATCAAGTTTGGTCATGATAATTTTATGTATGGGGAGTGATTGATAGCGGCGAATCGTATCCATTTGCACCGTTTCAGACACCGGCGCGGCAAGCACCAAATGCGTTTCAATTTTGAACGACCCGCGTGTCATGGCCACCAATTCCTCATGCCCAGCCCGATCCTTGGGACTTCGGCCCGCCGTGTCGATGAGAATCAAGTCGGCTTCCTGATGTCGCCCTAAGCAGGACAAAAAGTCTTGTTGTGAAACCGCCACTTCCAGAGGAATTTTGAGAATTTTAGCGAAGACCCGAAGTTGTTCGACGGCCGCAACCCGATAGGTATCTAACGTAATCAACACAGTTCTCTGATGTTCATCCTGTTGACGGGCTAACCCGGCCAATTTGGCAATCGTCGTGGTCTTGCCGACTCCTGTTGGCCCCACCAACATCATGATTTTTTGTCCATATTGCCTGGAAACCGAGGGATTGGAGACCACCAACGCCTCTTCCATTCGTTCCCGCATGAGCTCATGCACCGCCTCACGGTTTCCAAGCCCGACCGTCCCTAACGTCTCCACGACCGAGCGCAAGACGGCATGCGCGAGTTGCGGATTGACGCCATGGCCCACAAGGTTTTGATAGTCCCCCAGCACATCGCCCGGCAACCCTTCGACCCGTTTATGCAGCTGACTTTCCAGCACCTCACCCACGACAATCCGCAATCCTTCTAATTCTTGCCGCAAGGGCCCTAATGCCTGCTCCGGATCTTTCTGGGATTCCCGCAACCGCTGGATCTCTTCCTTCATGTCATGCAAATGTTGTGTGACGGGATCTAACACGGAGGCCACCTGTAACTGTTCCGAAAACGTAGGCTCTTTCTTGGCTTTCGGTTGTTCAGCAGAAAAGCGGGCAGCAGGCAATTGTTTTTTGATCAAGGCTTGCAGCGATCGATCGATCGTCACCGCGGGCTGGGCGTCTTCCGTTTGGGCTGATCGATCAACCGCTGCGGTGACTTCAATGACCGATTGACTGAGTAACCCAAACAGTCCCCCCGCTTTTTGTATGCGGCGGGACGAGACAATCACGGCCTCCGGACCCAGTTCGGCTTTGACCGCCTGGAGAGCTTCTTGTAACGAGAGAGCTTCAAATCGTTTCAGCTTCATGTGGTAACCTCACAACTTCAATAGCTTGAATTTTAGTTTTTGGATCCAGCTCATTGGGCGAAAGAACTGCCAGGGCATGAACACCTGGCGACACCAACCGATACAGTTGCGACCTGATTGACTGCGAACAGAGCACAATCGGTTGGTACCCTTGACTGACCACCCGCTCAATCGCTTGCCGCACGGCCCCAATCACTTGATTAAAGAGCCCTGGAGACAACCCTTCTTGATTGCCCCCGCTGGGCTTGATGACTTCCGTCAAGCGCCGATCTAACAGGGGATCTAAACTCACGACCTGCACCAACCCGTCAGTATTGGCATATTGCATGGAAATGGTTCTGGATAGATTTTGCCGGGCATATTCCGTCAGGGTGTCAGGATCCTTACTCACCGTGGTGTAATCGGCCACAGTTTCAAGAATCGTCCGTAAATCCCGAATCGACACCCGTTCACGTAGAAGATTCCGTAAGATTCGCACGACGACTCCTAAAGAAAGTTGGGTGGGAATGAGCTCATCCACCACCTTGGGATAGGTCTTCGCCAGGTTATCCAGCAAATTCTGGGCCTCTTGTCGACCAAGCAATTCATGCCCATTGGTTTTAATCAATTCCGTTAAATGCGTGGCGATAATGGCCGGCCCGTCCACGACTGTGTACCCTTCCATTTGCGCGCGTTCTTTTTCACTAGGAGCAATCCAGACCGCCGGCAACCCAAAACATGGATCTTGACTGGGCTTGCCCTCCAAGCCCTTTCTGGCATGGCCGGGATTGATGGCTAATAAATGCCGGGGCACGAGTTCGCCTTTGGCCACCTGAATCCCTTTGAGCAAAATACTGTATTCGTGGGGTTTGAGTTGGAGGTTATCCCGAATATGGACGGCAGGCACGACAAATCCCATATCCAAGGCCGTCTGTTTTCGTATGGCCCGTATCCGCTCAAGGAGTTCTCCGCCCTGTGAATGATCCACAAACGGCACGAGCCCATATCCCACATGAAGTTCCAACAGATCTGGCGGGGTGACCGTATCCACTGATTCGGTCGCGGGTATTTCGCCTTTTTCTCCCTTGGCCCCCGTAGTTTTTTGAGGACGTAACGCGGCCTCAGCGGCTTCTTGTTTATGTTGAAACAGCACATAGGCCAAACCTGCCGCCATCGTTCCAAGAAGCAAGAAAGCCACGTGGGGTAATCCAGGCAAGAGTCCTAAAAAGACCAATATGCCGGCCACGGCGGCCACGAGCTGCGGATTGAAAAAGATTTGTTCGGTTAAATCGCGACCCAGACTGGTCGCCGTGGAAACTCGGGTAATAATAATACCGGCTGCTGTTGACATAATGAGCGCGGGGATTTGGGCGATAATGGCATCCCCCACCGTCAACAGCGTAAACCGTTTCGCCGCGGCCTCAATCGACATGCCATGATCTAGCACGCCAATCGCCAGACCACCGATCACATTGATAAATATGATCAGCAATGCCGCAATGGCATCACCTCGGACAAATTTACTGGCACCATCCATCGAGCCATAAAAATCCGCTTCTTGCGAAATCATCTCTCGACGTTTTCTCGCTTCGCCTTCGTCGATCATGCCGGCATTTAAATCAGCATCGATGCTCATCTGCCGCCCCGGCATGGCATCTAAGGTAAACCGGGCCGCGACTTCGGCGATGCGGGTGGCACCCTTGGTAATCACGACAAAATTAATAATGACCAAAATAGAAAATACGACAATCCCCACCGCGAAGTTTCCGCCGACTACAAATTCGCCAAAGACCCGGATCACTTCCCCCGCCGCCGCCGGACCTTCATTCCCATGCAGCAAAATAGCTCGTGTCGAGGCAATATTTAATGCCAGGCGAAATAATGTCGTGAGTAAGACCACTGTCGGAAAGACTGAAAATTCGGCCGGACGTCCCGAATGCATCGTGACGAGCAATATCAACATTGCTAAGGTGATGCTAAAGGACAAGAACAGGTCCAACATAAAGGACGGGAGCGGCAGCAGCATGAGCAACAGCAGGCCCACGACACCAATCGGCAAGAGCACATCCCCATAATGGGCCGGCGTCAGTTCAAGCTTCAGTTTTCCGCTATCAAATGCCATGTGACGCCTTAACTAGCTACGGTTATCGCCGATGTGATCAATGTATTTTCCCATTCTTCTCATAATCCCCGTGAGACGTAAAAAACCGTAGGGCGTGAAACGTAAGGCGATAAACCGTCTGCCTTGGAAATCCCACGCTTTACCACCCAACCCTTCATCCCGGACTTCTCACACCTTACGTCCTATTTCGCTTCACGTTTTTTCCGCCTCACCCCTCACCCCCTCACGCGCTCTGCTCGTGATTGTTTCGTAAACGATAGACATAGGCCAAGATTTCCGCTGCTGCTTGATAGAGGGCCGCAGGAATTTCCTGTCCCACTTTCGTGCCTTTGAAGAGCCCCCGAGCTAAGCTTCGATTTTCCAGAATGGGGACCCCAGCATGACGCGCGATTTGTTTGATTTTTTCCGCCATGAATCCAGCCCCTTTGGCCACGACCACCGGGGCATCCATGTTCCCGGTGTCATACCGGAGCGCGACTGCCAAATGCGTCGGGTTGGTAATAATCACATCGGCTTTGGGGACGGCTTGTAACATGCGTTGCCGTGATCGCTCCCGTTGCAAACTCAATCGACGGGACCGAATTTGCGGATCCCCTTCGACATCTTTCGATTCGTCTTTGACTTCCTGCTTGGTCATTTTGAGATCTTCGTTGTGCTGCCACCGCTGATAGACAAAGTCCCCTATGGCCAACATCAATAGGGCGCCACCCACGAACCACACGATGTCTTCCACCAATGCCCAGGTCTTTGACATCGAATCGGATAGTCCCAATATGGGTAGCTGAACGAGCTGTACCATGCCATCAGAGAGTACGACGTAGAGAATCCCCGCCACCATGGTGACCTTGAGGAGGGATTTCAAGAGATCCACCACCCCTTTCCACGAGAATATTCGCTTGATACCATTCATGGGATTCATTTTGGATGGCTTAGGCTGCAACCCCTCCTCAATCCATAATGGCCCTGTTTGCATGACAATCGCGGTCAACGCTAATGCCGCCACAATCAGTCCAAACGGAATCAACGGCACGAAGGCTTCATTGGTGATATTGAGAAGTAAGGTATAGAGCGAGGTTGGATCTATTTGTAGCGTTCCTGCCTGCTCTAACCAATGACGATACTGTTCATAGAATTGTCGAAGCATCTGCGGTGCCCATAACGACATCACGCCGACGCCCCCTAATAACACGAATAGCGGCGGTAATTCCCGCGTCATGGGCACTTGTCCTTTACGACGCGCATCCGCGAGTTTCTTCCCAGTCGGTTGCTCTGTTTTTTCTCCACCGTCTTTATTTTCAGCCATGCCCTAATTCCTGTAAGAGTTCCCAAAGAACGGTTTCCATCCCTAAGACTGACTGTTGAAACACGACGGCAATGAAGGGGAGCCCCAATCCCAAGACAATAAGGCCCACGGAAATAGTAATAGGGAAACTGGTCAGCAAGATATTCATTTGCGGCACAAGCCGCCCCAACACACCCATCGTCACATGCACCAGAAACGTGGCGGCCATCACGGGAAATGCCAACCGCATCCCCGTGTCGTACGACCCTTGTATTAACCCCGTCACATCGGGGAGAAGTGCCGCACCCAGATGCGCCCCAAACGGAGGAATCACTTGAAAACTACTACCCAAGGCCAGTAACACCAACAAATGCCCGTCCACCTGAAAATACAGCAGCGTGGCGAGCACCGTGAGTAATTGACCAAATACGGGTGTTTGTACTTGTGAGACGGGATCGAGCACATTGGCCATGGCAAACCCCACCTGAAATCCCAATACGTTCCCGGCCAATTCGACGGCAGCCATGACTAATCGCATGGCAAACCCAAGAACCAGTCCCACAAAAATTTCGGCGGCTAAGGCCATGACCAAATGTCCGGGTTCTAACCAATTGGGAGGCAGGGTAAAGGTCACGACGGGAGTCAGGATTACTGCAATGGTGGCCGCTAAGCCAATTTTTATACGTCTGGGGACCGTTTGCCCTCCAAGCAAGGGCAAGGCCGCCAATATCACTGCGGTCCGAACCAAGACCACGAGAAATTGCCAGACCTGTTGAATTGCCATATCCCATTGCAACACCGGTTAGACGATTTCCCTACTTGAAAAATTGCGGCTTCTTCTTGCTTCCATTAATGTCTGTTCCATAACGATGGCTAAGTGTCGTAAAGCGTCAGGCGTGAAGCGTCAGTCGTAAAAATTGCCTTTGAGTTACGCTTCACGGCTTTTTTCGCTTTTCGCCTCACGTCCTTTTTCGCCTCACTGTGCCATTTCGGGAATTTGACCCCATACGCCAGTCATAAATCCTACGAGAATTTGAAGCATCCATGGAAACATGAACAACAGCACGATGAACATCGTGATGATTTTAGGTAAAAAGGTCAGCGTCATTTCATTAATCTGAGTCATGGCTTGAAAGGCACTCACCATCAGCCCCACGACCAAGCTCAACCCCAGCATGGGCCCCGCCACATAGAGAATGGTTTTAATCGCCTCCTGACCGACTTGCATGACGCTTTCGGGAGTCACCGTTTTTTTCCTCTTTGGTTAAAACCTGTGAAGCGTAAGGCGTGAGGCGTAAAGATGGCCTTTGGGTTATACTTCATAATTTTTTTCGCTTTTCCCTTCACGACTCACGTCATTTCATTATTGGAAACTGTTCATGAGCGAGCCCACGACCAACAACCACCCATCGGCCAGGACAAACAAGACCAGCTTAAACGGCAGGGATATCATGATTGGCGGCAACATCATCATGCCCATCGACATCAACGTGCTAGCCACGATCATATCGATTACCAAAAACGGGACATAAATCAAAAATCCAATTTGAAATGCCGTTCGCAATTCACTTGTCACAAATGCCGGAACGAGAACATGTACCGGCACATCTTTCGCGCTCTGTGGATCCGGAATTTTTCCCATACTCATAAACAAGCCCAGATCCTTTTCTCGCACTTGCTTCAGCATAAACTCTCGTAGTGGCTGGATGGCTCGCTGCATCGCCACTTCTTGCGTCACCTGATTTTCGAGGAACGGATTGAGCGCTTCGGTTTGAACCTTCTCCCATACGGGCATCATAATGAAGAGCGTCAAGAATAAGGCTAAGCCGATCATGACTTGATTAGGCGGAGCATGTAGCGTCCCCAAGGCTTGTCGTAAAAGACCCAAGACGATCACCACCCGCGTAAACGATGTCACCAACATTAATAAGGCCGGTGCTACCGTGAGCATCGTCAGCATGAACAGAATGCGAAGACCAAACGTCCAGGGCTCTGTGGCGTCTAAGCCAGACACTTGCAGACTGATAATTGGGTCTTTTGTGGCTTGTGCCAACACCGGATGGAGATCGCCTAGAACATGATTCAGAGACGCAAAGCACAGAACGCCTAATCCATAGGACCATCTGAATATCAGGACCTTTTTGCTTTTCTCGAAACGATTTATAAACATTTGGATATCCTTGCCGGTGACGCCTGAGAGAGAGAAGAAGATTCCGTCTTATTCGAACCTGGGTGAGCCCATTGTCCAATCCATGAACCGATCCGACTGGCAACGGGATTGGCTTGGGCTCGCATTTGACTGGTTCGCTCTTCATCAGTGATCTTTGTTAAGAGCGTCATTTCCCTAGCTGTGGTTCCTAAAACGAGGACCTCCCCTGCCACCTCAACCAACATGATTTGTTTCCCCGTCCCAACCCGCAAACCACCCAGCACGCGCATGACCGGTTCTCCACCTAATCCAGGAACTTCCCCAAATGTGCGTCTGACCCATGCCAACCCGCACAGGAGGACTAACACCACCAGAGCCAGGGCTCCGGCCATTTTGAACGCTTCATAGGTTAAATCCATAATGTCTTAGTAAAATGGGTGAAGTGAAAAGTCAGAAGACAGAAGAACTCGAAATTCTCCAGATATTCATCTCATGGTCATTTTCACTTTTACCTTTTCACATTTCCCTTATGAATGAAGTTTTTTTACCCGTTCCGTCGGACTGATCACATCAGTGAGACGAATCCCAAATTTTTCGTTAACCATGACCACTTCGCCACGGGCCACCAGGCGTTCATTGACCAGCACCTCCAACGGTTCACCCGCCAATTTATCTAATTCCACGATAGATCCTGGCCCTAGCTGCAATAAGTCCTTGATCAACATGCGCGTATTTCCCAACTGCGCGGATAACACCAGAGGAATATCTAAGATTCGATCTAGATTGGAATCGGAGGAGCCAACAGAGTCCGAAATAGCTGGGGGTGCCGAGGTCTGTACCGAAGTCTGCACCGAGGTTTTCACGGAACTCTCACTCTTCCCGGCGGCTTCCTGAGCAAGGGCCTCCATCATTTCTTTTTCGGCATCAAATGTGTCCATGTCTACGGTGTCATCATCTTCACTCATAAGTCTTCTCCATAGTTCCCAAAGTTTTCCAATGCCCTATCTCCCATTCACCCGGACTTCTATTCAGGAATCACTAATATGTCTTGAATTTGAAACGATTGCATCCCTTTTGTGGTCCCTGGAAAACCAGAAAATTTCGGTATCCCTTCCACTGTGGCGGTTAAGGGTTGCGTCGTGGATTGATTCAACGTGACCACATGTCCAGGAACAAAGCGCATAAACTCCTCCACGGATAACTCCGCTTCCCCCAACGTCACCGAGAGTTTGATCGGGGCATCCTTGATTCTGTTGGAAAACCGTTTCACCCACCCGTGATCCACTTCGTAAAAATCACTTTGAAAACTAACTTGCAACCGTTCCCGAATCGGTTCCAACATGGCATACGGCAGACACAAATGCAGATCTCCCACAGAATTTCCGAGTTCAATGCCCAACGTCACCACAATCACAACATCCGCCGGCAACACAATGGAAGCCAATTGGGGGTTCATCTCTGCCCGTAGCGCTTTGATCGCCACCTTTTGCACCGGTTCCCAGGCTTTTTGTAAATCCTTTAACCCCATGGCCATCACCTTACGCATCACGCGCTGTTCAATCAGGGTAAAGTCCTGGCCTTCGGGTTTGACATGTGTTTGTCCCGCTCCTCCAAAAAAATGATCAACAAGGAGATAGACGGTGGCAGCATCGGTGGCCACCATCGCCGTGCCACGAAGGGGCTCCATAGAAATAATTTGAAGATAGGCCGGAACGGGAAGACGTTTGGTGAATTCACCAAACTTCAAGACGGATTGGCTGGTAATGGTCACCTCAACAGCTTTTCGAAGAATTTCACTGAGAGCGAGACGAAAGAGCCGCGAAAATTGCTGATGGATCACATCAAGGGTCGGCATGCGGCCCCGGATCACCCATTCTTGATTCCCTAAATCATAGGGAACCGGCCCATCAACAGGTTCCTCAACCTCGGGCGCTTCGGTCTCAACATCACCATCCGTCACTCCCCGAAGGAGCGCATCCACCTCATCCTGGCTTAATATTTTTTCCATGGTCTTATGCGAGTAAAAAGTGAGAAGCAAAAAAAGAAAAAATTTAAGTTCTATATTCTTTTTACTTTTCCCTTTTGACGTTTTCCATTTTACGTTTCCCTTTTCACGAAATTACTGAATAATAAAGTCGGTAAAGAACACATTTGAGATTTTCCCTTTACTCATGACTCCATTGACGCGCGTCATGATTTCCTCGCGAATTCTCCGTTTCCCATTGACCGTTCGCAATAATTGTGATTCCTTACTACTTAACAACACCAGTAAGGCATCGCGAATGGCTGGAACTTTATTCTGATAATCCGTTTTTTCTTCCGGTCGATCTAACTCTAATTTGATACTGACTTTGAGGAATCGAAGTTCATCACGATCAGCTAAATTGAGAAGGAAGGGTTCCAGTTCCACCACCGGGCCTGGCTCTTCGGCATGTTTCCCTCCATGATCATCTCCATTGTCGTTTTTCGCATGTTTTTCGCCTTCTTCTTTTTGCCCACCCATAAAAAACCATGCGGCACCCCCACCACCTCCCAGAAGTAGGACGCCCACCAGCCCTAACACCATCATTTTTTTTCCTGAGCCCGCTTTTGCCGGCGCCGCTTCTGTGGCAGTTTCGTCAGCCATACCATAACCTCACATGCAAAAAAATATTATTGGGCCTACACTTCCATATCCAAAGTGAGCAACCTCTATGCCATTCTGACCACTGGAACACCTACTGGCTTTCAATTGAAAAAATTCAAGAGAAACAAGGCCATTGGCCTGTTGGATTCACGTATTCCATGAGAACCCACAGGATCATCAAGAGAGTATTTCGTCATTTTCCTGGCATGACGATGGATCATTTGACGCTTTGATCTGGTGCCCAATGACATGTGCTTTCTCGCTCCCATGATCACAAAAAAAAAGCCCTCAGTGAGCCGAGGCTCACTGAGGGCTTTTCCAACGTTGTCTCTTTGAACCTATTTACCGAGCGAGATTCACCAGCTCTCCGAGGAGATCGTTCGTCGTGGTGATGATTCGAGAATTGGCCTGAAACCCTCGTTGCATCGTAATCATATTCACCAACTCATCACCCAAATCAACATTGGAGGCTTCCAACGTACTGGCTGAAACCTTTCCAAAAGACCCGGAACCTGGATTCCCCACGAGTGGCGTTCCAGAGTCTCCAGACTGGATAAATAAATTTCTTCCTATTGGCGCAAGCCCGTCGGGATTAATAAATCTGGTTAACGCCACCTGCCCAAGATCTTGGGTTGTCCCATTAGAAAATCGTCCTGTAATCGTTCCATCTTCGCCTATCGATGTTCCAGTTAGCGTCCCATTGGCAAATCCATCTTGGGACAAAGCCAAATTCACGGAGGCCGATCCCTGCTGCAACATTCCATCAGTTCCCGCTCCGCCGTCAGTTGTAATACTTGTTCCAAAATCGAAAATGATGTTCGCTGCAGCCGATCCATTCGAAAAGGTGATGGCATGGCCCGCTGGATCACTTTCGGTCAACAGCAACCCACTTGAATTGAAATTGAGAGTTCCTTGCGCCACTAACGCATTGCCGGTCGTGGTATTTTCATTCGCCGGAAGAACGGTCACTTCCGTATTATTTACCAGCACACTATACTGCCAAACATTATTGGCTGTTTTTGCATACACCACATTCACATCATGTCCTACTCCCAGTGAATCAAAAACACGAACAGGGGTCGTATGTTGAGTATTAGATGGGTTTGAAGGATCGGCCAATATTTGTGCGATCGTTGGAGCAATAATTGGCTCGTCTGCCTTAAGATTTCCACTCACGTCCACCTCAGTCGTGGCAATACCAATTTGTTGCGTCGTCGACAGAGTCAAATCGCCAATCGCACCTGTTACATTTCCACTGGCATCCACTTGGAATCCTTGAAGCCGCAATCCTGCGGGATTCGTAATGTTGCCGCCTGAATCAATGTTAAATTGACCCGCTCGAGAAAAGAACGTATTCCCTGCCACATCGTTAACCTGAAAAAACCCGTCCCCATCAATGGCCAAATCCAGGGCATTCGAAGTGGTTTGTAGAGACCCCTGCGTAAAACTGGGGTCAATCCCTAACACCCGAACCCCACGACCTTCCACGACGGCTGAACTCGTTCCCCCACCACCGATCGTGGCCCCGAATAAATCACCAAAGGACACCGATCGACTTTTATAGCCAACCGTCTGCGCATTCGCGATATTATTTCCGATTTCACTGAGTGCCCGGCTGGTTGCGTTAATTCCACTGGTGGCTGCAAAAAACGCTGATGTAATGCCCATCGATTCGCTCTCCTTCTTTCCTGAGGCATCCCTGCCACGACATTAAAATCTATGACTCGCCATTACCGTATTGAAAAGATTTGATCCGTGCTATAGGTCCTCCCACTGGCGACCACGACTGGCTCTTTCGTGCCCGGCAGCAGGCTCGCGACCTTTTCCCTCGAGAAGGTCATGACTTTCACCTCTTGGTCTTTGGCATTCAACGCTTGAATCACATATTGGTACGGGCCTTCAGGTAGTCGTTTCCCGGCATCATCCAGACCATCCCAGGCCACCTCGTGCGGACCGGCTTTTTGAATCTGATCCACATCTAAATTTCTGACGACCGTGCCGTTTTTATCAAGAACTTGGGCTTTCATTTTTTTCGTATCATCGCCCAACACATAGGACAATCCTGGCTCGTTTTCTTTATCTAATGTGAGGATATCTCCTTCAGTCACAATGTCCCGACCCAATAAACCGACCAGGTTCAATTGAGACCGTTCACTATCTTGGTTCACTAATTGTTCCAAAAGGTCAGTGGTATGAGTGGCTTGTTCCAGGGTCGTGAATTGTGCCAACTGTGCGACAAAATCCTCGTTTTGTACCGGATTAGTCGGATCCTGGCTTTGCAGTTGCGTGACCAGCAAACGAAGAAAGACATCGGACCCGAGTTCCGATACCGCCGCCTGTACATTACCCTGCCCGGTTACAGTGGAAGTCGATGCTGTCGGCGTTATCGGATCCATTTCTTCGTTCTCCTTTTTTCTATGCTTCAGGACGTGACCAGTGGGCTCATGCCAAGAGATGTAATCCTTGCTCTGTTCGTTGATTCAGCGCATTCTGCGTTGAAGGCCGTTCATCTTGAGCCCGGCGTCCGAATTGTTGTCCCTCGGGATACCTCGAATCGTCAAACCATGGGCCAGACTCTTGTTTACGTTCCTCACGAACTTCTGCAGAAAATTCTTGCAGTTCCAAATCAACTTGAGATAATTGATTTTCCAGTTGAGGAACGAATTGATTCGCGAGGTTTCGCAAAATGGAATGATCCATGACCAACCCCGCGTAGACTTGTTTGTTCTGCACTCCCACATCAATCATGACCCGCTGATTGTCAGATAATTGGACATCCATTTGGAGGCGTTGTAAGGCCTGTGCCGGGAATTCGACCCCACGTTCCTCAAACGCCCGTAATCCAACCCCTTGGCCAGAAAACATGTGCGGCTGTTGAAATCCGGATTGAGAGTTTGAGAAATGGTTCATCCCACTTCCTAATCCTTGTCCGTTAGTGGGATCCACACCCAGACTCTTAACGGAAGTTTCCGCAATGGATTGCGCTCGCTCCCCTTTGGCCACCAACCCAGATTCTCCTACCACATCAACCGGAACTGTCGAATGATATTCGTTCGCTGAACGGGACGACTCTCCCACGACCGGTGAATTTCCCTGAATAAATTTCAATGTCAACTGATTCGTCTGACCGGGTCCCGCAAATCCAGCGGGCCCTTCGGCCTGTAGGGCTGTTGACGGAGGAATGGGAGTGGTTTGCACATTGTGGGATCGAAGAAGTGGGGTTGAGAGTCGTTGAAGGGTTGGGAATTTTTGTGATTCGTCTTCAGAGTCAAATCGTCCAATTTGTTGCACACTACTTGGAACATCCTTGGCCGACGAGACAACCGTACGAACCAACAACGCTTCCTCTTGGTTCAATCCCGAAGAAGCCTGTTTACCGACTGGTCCTTGGGAAACCTGTTGAGGAACACGTTCTGCTTCAGCCACTTTTAGCAAAGAACCTTGATAAAGACCTGATCCTGGTTCCAGTACCTTGGGGAGCGGGCCCGGATAGGGAACTGATCCTAACTCCGGCACCTTGGGGAAGGGCCCCGGATAGGGCCCTGTTCCTGGCTCTAGTATCTTTGGTAACGGAATCTGTGCGTTCCTGAGTGGTCTTCCATCAATTTCCGATTCCTGTGATACCTGTCCCAGAGTAGGATTTCCACCAGATTGTTGGAACTCATGACCTTGAAAAACTATGCGCGGCAGCGGTTGAATGCCTTGAAGAGGAGAAGGAGGAATCGTTGGGACGCTTCCCGGTAGGAGAATTTGCTCAAATGAAATTCCCTGATTTTGATTGAGATTCTGTTCGTTCGTCAAAACAAGGGGTGCGGTCGACGATGGCGGAGACAACAGCCTCGCAATCTCCAACAAAATATCTGAATCCGAGGCTAGCGACAGGAGCTCTTTTGGCAATTCCTGTGGCTTGTAGGCTTGAACCTTACTGATAATGTTTTCCAGTGTTTCGGGGTCCACCAATGTTTTAAGAGGATGGCCTTCATTTTGTAACAAAGAATCCGGCAACGCTCCCTCGTGGCGTCGCGTGGAAATCAACGCTTGCAAATGCTTGAGAAACCCTGAGGCATCACCCTGTTCATGGAGTACTTGAGAAAATGCCTGGGCAAAGGTTTGGCTTGATGGCTTCGATTGCCCCTTGCTCACTTGCCCTAAGAGTCCGGTCGTAACCCCATCGCCACCGATGACGAAAAAGCTGTTTTGTGGACTCACCAATATGGGAAGCAGTGAACTCATAATTTATTTTGTCGCTTTCGAATCGACTGGTCGTTTCAATTTACGTTCACGATATTGCTGAAGCCCTTCAGATAACCGTGCCGCTTTCTTAGGATTGACTCCGGCCAAAATTCCTGCGGCCTTCTTATCCTTGATTCCTGCCAGAATATCTAACGCCAGCCCCTCTCGCATTTCTTCGATCCGTAACGCACTTTCTTCGGGATCCATCGACTCATAAATTTTTAGTAAATGCACGAGAGCAGGATCTTGCTCTAAATACCTCCGTTGCTCTTCAGTTAACGCGGCCGCTTCTTTTTCCAACCGTTTGGCTTCTTTGGCCTGTCGTGCGGCCAGCGCTTCAACATCTCGCTGCAACGAGATAATCTGTTCTTCGCGAAGTTGCAATCCACGTTCCCGCTCCTCAATCTCCTTCAAGCGAGCTTGAAGATCTTCCACCAATGTGGCTTCTTCACTCCGGGGCTCCTCAGAGTAATTCTCTTCAACTTGTTGATTTTCAAGCGTTTCACTGGAGGGATGCTCCGTTGTCGCTTGCACAGACCACGCCGCAGTGGCCCACACCACCACTACACCACACCACCAGAAAATTTTTCGTCGACTAGGCAACATGATGCTACTAGGTCATTTCTTCAAGGTGACAGGTGACAAACGCATGGGCAGACACGTCTTCTTGAATACGTTGTTCTTGAGCTGCGACCCTTTTCAACACCTCGGCCTCTTTCTTGGCAATCACGAGCTCGACCACCCGTCTGGCGTGATACGCTTTTTGTAATTTTTCCCGTAGTCCGACCAAGGTTTCCTCCAACTTCTGAATCCGTTCTGTCCGCGCTTCCATCGCTGTCCCCAACTGGTCCAGCCATCGATACCGCTCCTCCGCAAACAGCGTCTCCATACCCATTTGGATCTGGTGTTCCAATTCGGCAACCAACGTTTCCATTTCCTGACCCAGTACTTCACGTTCGCTCATCTCCTGGCTTTTTTCCCATTCAGCCAGAACCACCCCTTCACGAGCCAAGTCTTCTACTTGCTTTCGAAATCGTAATAAGGTCGTCCAATTCATCTGGTTTTTCCTTTTGAGATAGGGAGACTTCGACGTTGCGCGGTCAATGCCTCAAGGTTTTTCCAACTCTCTGCTAAACTGACAGCCAATTCACGATTTTGCTTGAGATAGTGATCAATGGGCTCTTTCATCTGAATGGCCGCATCCAGTCGTGCATTGGTTCCCTGTTGATACGCCCCCAAATTAATCAGGTCTTCTGAATTTCGGTATTCAGCCATCAATTGAATAATGGTTCTGGTGGCCTCGGCATGCGCGTCCGACACAATATCTGACATCACCCGACTGACGCTTTGCAGCACATCAATAGCTGGAAAATGTCCTTGCATCGCCAATTGCCGGGATAGCACAATATGTCCATCCAAAATGGATCGCATTGAATCGACGATGGGATCGTTCAGATCATCACCATCCACTAACACGGTATAGAGACCGGTAATTGAGCCTTTCTCTAACGGACCCACCCGCTCTAATACCTGTGGAAACAGCGTAAACACGGAAGGCGGGTAGCCCTTCGTCGTTGGCGGTTCTCCGGCGGCCAGTCCCACCTCTCGTTGGGCATGGGCTAAACGCGTCAGGGAGTCCACCAGTAGGAGTACATGGTTGCCTTGATCGCGAAAATATTCAGCAATCGCCGTGGCCACAAATACGGCTCGGACACGAACCAACGGTGATTGATCGGACGTGGCCACGACCACAACGGATCGACGGAGACTTTCGGACCCCAAATCCCGTTCCAGAAATTCTTTCACCTCTCGGCCGCGTTCTCCCACCAACGCAATCACATTCACATCGGCCTTTGTATGGCGACACAACATCCCCATGAGCACACTCTTTCCGACACCACTTCCTGCAAAGATCCCTAACTTTTGTCCAACACCACAGGTCAATAACGCATTGATCGCTTGAACCCCTAAATCCATTGGTGTGGTAATACGTTTGCGCTTCATGGGGGCGGGAGCAGGGGCATAGAGGGCATACCGTTGACTACGAGGAAGGGGCCCTTTTTCGTCAACGGGTTGGCCTAACCCATCGACCACTCGCCCTAACAGATTCTGCCCGACAAGCAACCGTGGAGAACAGGGGTCATATCGAACCAAATCTCCGGCACCAATCCCTCGGACGGGCCCAAAGGGCATCACCACCACACGTTGTTCCTTAAATCCAATGACTTCACCCTCAAGAATAGACTGGCGCCGCTGACTAAAAATATGACAACGCTGCCCCACTGCCGCCCCTGACCCCGTGGCTTCCAATGTCAGCCCGACAGCCTTCACCACACGACCGGTGACCGTGGTGGTTGACAGTTCATCCAAGCGCTGATGAATCGTGTTAAGACTCATGAAGGAGACCTTTTTAAACCAAATTCGGCAGCCACGGTTTCCAGTTGCTGTTCAAGCCGTGCATCTAACTGTAATCCGGCCTGTTCGATTAAACATCCCCCAGGCTGCACATCGTCATGCCCTTCAATGCTCAAATGGTCCCCATCAAAAAATTCTGATCGTAACATGTCATGAAGTGGTTCCAACATCGCAAGATCTTGAGGATGCACCTTGAGCGTCACGAGGCATTTATCGAGCAGAAGCCCCAGAATCTGGCGAACTTGCCGAACGACGAGTTCTTTGTCTGTCTCAATCTCTCGCAGAATGATTTTTTGGGAAATGGCTAATGCCACTTCCACAATATCTCGATCTTGTTCTTCAAGCGCCACCACTCGAGCCCGCCCGATCTGATTGGCCAAATGGATAGCCCGTTTGAGTTCTTCATCAACCTTGGCCTGACATTGCGCTCGACCTTCTTTTATACCTTTCAGCCACCCCTGCTTAAACGCCTGCTGCTGTAGCAAGGAACAATCATGGGCTTGTTCCTCTTCTTCTTGATTCCTCGCACCATTTGGAATCAATTCCACCATCTCAAAATTTTGCACTCGGTCTTTGTGTTCCATAAGTCAACCAACCTTAGATCATTTGCTCTTCGTTTTTTCCGCCGAGAGCCACCCGCCCTTCACCTGCCAGCCGTTGCACCGTCTTGATAATATTTTGCTGTGCCAGTTCCACATCGCTCAACTTGACTGGGCCTCGCGTTTCCATATCTTCCTTCAAAGATTCTGCTGCACGACTTGACATATTGTTCATGAATTTATCGCGAAGTGGGCCTTCAACCGGTTTGAGAGCTAAGAGCAACTCCTCCTTGCTCACTTCACGCAACACTTCCTGCATACCCCGATCATCCACAGACTCTAGGTCTTCGAACACAAACATTTTTCCTCGTATCTCTTCGGCCACATCCGGGTCTTTTGCCTCCAATGCGGTGAGGATTTCGCCTTCCACATTTTTTTTGACGGAATTCAAAATTTCCGCAACGAGTCCTGTTCCTCCAACAGGTATGGCATTTTTTGACGATCCTAGCCGCAATTCTTCCTGGAGCACCCCATTCAATTCATCCACCATATTGGGAGACACTTCTTCTGTGGTGGCCAGGCGATAGACAATCGCATCCCGTTTATGCGCAGGAAGCAGGGACAAAATCTGGGCCGCTTGATCTGACTCTAAATTCGCTAAAATGAGGGCTCCAGTTTGCGGATGCTCGTACGTCAACAAGTTGGCAATCGACGGCGCGTCTAATGACTTCAATGTCTCAAATCCCGCATTATCGGAGGTATTGAGGGAACTCAAGATACGACGCGCTTTATCTTTGCCAAGGGCGGCATTCAGAATTTTGGCCAGATACGTTTTCCCTTCCACACTTAATCCCGATGCTCCAGCCAATTCCATATATTCCTTCAGCACAAACCGATGCTCATCTTGCCCGACATTAACCAGCGCCCCCAAATAGGTGCCAATTTGCCGAATATCTTTTTGGTCCAACACCTTCAATACTTCAACAGCTGCGTTTTCTCCAATGGCCAGTAACAAAATCGCGGCCTTTTCATATCCTGATAATGTATCATTCACCGGTTAGGCCTTTTGTTCTTGTTCTTCTTTAATCCAGGTTCGAATGACGTGAGCAGCCGAGGCAGGATTATCGGCGGCGAGCTTCATTGCTTTTTCTTGGGGTGTCTCAGTAATTTGGGCTTCATATTCAGTCACCGTGGCCGGCAACCCCGATTGCGGTAAGAGCACCGCCGCCGCAGATGGTTTACTCAGATTCAATGCCATGGGACGGATCACAAACCACAAAACCAACACACCCAGGAAGAAAAATAAGACTGGCTTGAGAAAACCACCCCATGTCCCGAGGAACGCCTGGACCCCTGCCGTCATTCCCTCCTCCCCTTCATGAACAGCAGGCGTCTCGAATGGAACATTGATCATTTCAATTTGATCGCCGCGCTCTTCAGAAAATCCTACCGCTTTTTTCACGATGAGAATAAGATTTTGAATTTCCTGTTCTGATCGGGCCACATATTTCTTGTCACCAGTTCCATCGGCAACCTTCCCAACCTCGCCTGCTGGAGCTTCGTAGGTGCCATCCACCAACACCGCCACGCTCAATCGTTGAATGGCCCCGGTCGGTTCGATAATTTTGCTCACCTTCCGATTCACTTCATAATTCAGCGTTTCATTTTTTCGCTTCGCTTCTTTGGGCCCTGGGCCACCCGTCGACCTCTGAGCACTAGGCACATTGCTTTGCACGCCAGGCACTCCTGCTTGAGGCCCCAGACCCTGCTCAACAACTTTCTCCTGGCTTCGATTTTCACTTCGCACCACCTGACTATTCGGATCAAAGCTCTCTTCCGTGGTTTCGACTTGACGAAATTCCAACGGAGCCGTCACACGCACCACCGATTTATCCCGTCCCAAGACTTGGTCTAACATGGTCTGAACCCGTTGTTCCAAATCATGCTCAACTCGACGTTGAGTTTCGATTTGCGTGGCCGTCAATTGCGCCTCTTCATCAGCAGAATTTTGGCTAAGCACTTCTCCATGATTATCCACAACCGTAACCTGCCCGGGATCCAAGCCTTCGACACTACTGGCCACCAAATGGACGATCCCTTGGACCTGCATGGCACCTAAGGGATTGCCTCGTTTCAATGTCACCACCACTGCCGCCTGAGCCGGTTTTTGTTCAGAAGCAAATAACCGTTTTTCAGGAATGACTAAATGCACACGGACCCGATCCACTTGCGAAATTTGGCTTATGGTACGAGCCAATTCTCCCTGAAGCGCTCGACGATAATTCATTTGTTGAGTAAAAGGGGTCACACCTAATCCGGTACGATCAAATATTTCAAATCCTACCCCGGCAGATTCTGGGAGGCCCACCGAGGCTAACTGAAGACGCAATTCATGCACCCGTTCAGCAGGGACGTTGATCGTATTGCCTCCTTCGCCAACCTCATAGGTTACTCCTTGCTTCCCGAGTTCTTGAATAATGGCGCGTGTGTCTTCTGAATCCAATTGAGAAAACAAGACAACCAGTTCGGGTTCCTTCCCCAGCATCATCAACATCGGGATCGTGGCAATGGCCAAGGCCAACACCACGACGACCCCTAATCTCTGGCCAAGGGTAAGGGCTTGAAAATTACTGATGAGGCTTTCCGAAAATGTCGCCATGTAATTGTAAATCTCTTAAGAAACGTCTTGCGTGTTAACGTATCAGGATGCGAAAACCCTTAATGAAACGGATACCCATCAAACCTGCATGCGCATGACTTCCTGATAGGCATCGATCATCTTATTTCTCACTTGCATCAGCAACCGAAAGGAGAGTCCGGCTTTTTCTCCGGCAATCACGGCTTGATGAATGTTGACGTTTTCCCCTTTTGCGACCGCATCCTCTAAGCGCCCGGCTTCGTGTTGCATGGCATTGACGGACTCCACGGCGTTTTTCAGGACATCGCCAAACCCCTGACCGGCTAGCGAAGCTCGTTTGACTGACGAGCCTCCAAAGGGCTCCGGAATACTTTCAATCCCTTTAATCATGGAATAATCCATTTTCCCCTTCTCCCTTTTTACGTTTCATTCTTCACTTCCTACTTCTCACCCCTCACGCCTCACCCTTCACGGATTAAAAAACTACCTTCCCATTTCCAATGCCCGAAGGGTCATGGTTTTTCCTGTTTCCATGACTGCGATATTCGCTTCATACGCCCTTGTCGCGGACATAAGATTCACCATCTCCTCAATGGGATTGACGTTTGGCAAATGGAGGTACCCTTTTTCATCGGCATCCGGATGATCAGGATCGTACACGATACGTAACGGTCGTGAATCCTCAATAATATCTGTCACTCGGACACCCGACGGTTCTGAGGAATCTCCGAACGCACTGCTAAAAACCGAATGAAATGGAGGCCGGGTCGAGGTTGCTTGAAACACGACATCGCGTCGAATATAGGGACCTCCATTTGGTGATCGAGTGGATTCCGCATTCGCCAGATTTCCGGCAATGATATTCAACCGTTGTCTTTGAGAATCCAGCGCCGATCCAACGACCGCAAAAAGTCGATCGATTTCCATATTTTTCTCCTTTATTGACCCTTATCGCCCTTCATCAATTGCTCGTTTCCATCCTTCAAATCGTCCATCCAGGAATTGGCTAACCGCCATGTAGAGAAGAGTATTTTCAGCCATCAGTGTCATTTCTTGTTCCAGATTGACAGTATTTTCGTCTATCCCAGCTCCGATATCCTCATGTAACGTATGATGAAAAATATTGCTGTCGTCGGATCCTCCACCTAAATGGTGAGGATTCGTGATCTTCTGAGCAACCGGACCGTCCCCTCGAAGCACGGCGGAAAAGGTCTCCGGGAACGGCAAGTGCCGAGCCTTGTAGCCTGGCGTTTCTTCATTCGCCATATTGGAAGCAATGGTTTCATGAATACCACTCCGCACATCCAATGCGCGTTCATATAAGACCGTCCCTGGATCCCATGGAGAAATCATCATGAGGCCACTCCCTTACATTGCTTCATCTCAATTGAGTTTCTGTAACCGCATGGGTTGCCCGTGACTGAAGACCAAGACATGATTTTCTGCATGAAACCAGCAACACTGATACCTGACCCCCAAACCTAGCAACCTCCACAACGTGTCTCATGCAAATCAACATTATGTTCCATGAAGTTTTTTCCTATCTTAGGCATTATTTTCCGCCTATTTCCTTAAGACGTGAGAGGGTACTATCTGCCATTATTTCCGATAGATAAGAAACCAACTACCAAAATATTACACACCCAAAGAGAGGCCCCCATTCAGCTCACGATATTCCCGTAATTTATTGCGTAACGTCCGAATACTGATTCCCAACGTTCTCGCAGCATGCGTTCGATTCGCATTATGGGCTTCTAATGTTCGCAGGATGAGGTCTCGTTCCATTTCCCAAATGGTTCCGGTCGGTGCATGCGATGGGCCTGACGTTAATGTCGGTTCGTCAAATTGAAAATGTTCCACCTGCAATGTCCCATTATCTGCCAGAAGAACACCCCGCTCGATGACATTTTCTAATTCACGAACATTGCCCCGCCATGGTCGACTTTTCAAATACCTCATAGCCTCATCGGAAATCCCATTCCAGGAACGCTGGTTTCGGAGAAATGACCGATGGGAAAAATGCTCTGCTAACAGCTGGATATCCTCCGGCCGATCTCGTAAGGGAGGAATCGTAAACGGCATGACGCTCAGCCGGTAATACACATCTTCCCGAAACCGTCCGGCTTGGACTTCCTGCGCAAGATTACGATTGGTGGTGACAATCACCCGCACGTCCACTGGAATAGGCTGTCGCGACCCAAGACGGTCAACTTCTCGTTCCTGAAGAACCCGCAACAATTTCGCCTGTAGGCCTAAACTCATCTCTCCAATTTCATCTAATAACAACGTGCCTTGATGGGCCAGTTCAAATTTTCCGGCTCGTCTCGTCAAAGCCCCGGTAAAGGCTCCTTTCTCATAGCCAAATAATTCACTTTCTAAAAGGCCTTCAGGCAGCGCGGCGCAATTAATGGCAACGAAGGGTTGATGAGCCCGGGTACTTTTGCGATGGATATGACGAGCCAAGACTTCTTTGCCCGTTCCGCTTTCTCCCTGAATTAAGATTGTCGCTGAGCTACTCGCAATCATGTCCAACATTTTTAAGGTTTGCAGCACTTTGGGGTCTCGAGTCAAAAACCCCTCGCGTGGCTCTCCATGTGTCGTCTTTTCTTGAACCCCGTTCGACGCAAAACGTGGTTCGCTACGATCATCATCCAGCTGTTGAATGATCTTCTCTAGCCGATCAATGGGAAAGGGTTTTTGAAGAAATTCGGTGGCCCCATACTTTAGGGCTTCGACCGCGACATCCACACCACCATAGGCCGTCATCACAACTACCGGCATATGATAGCCCTGCGTCCGGACCTCTCGTAAAAACTCCATACCCCCTTTCCCGGGCAAACTCAGGTCAGTGAGGACAAGCCAGGGAGCATCCCGCTCGACATGCTCTAAGCCCTCATAGCCGTCCCGGGCCACGGTTACGTCATAGCCATGTTGGCTCAAAACTTTGGCCAAGGCGGTTTGTAACTGTTCATCATCTTCGACAACCAGGATGCCCCGACTCATCCCATTCGCAGTCTCTAGCATGCGATTCTCCTTTACTGAGGGAAAAAGAGATCAACCGTCGTCCCTTTTCCTTGTTGACTCGTAATATCGATGAAACCGTGATGAATGTGAACTATCTGTTGAACAATTGAAAGGCCGAGGCCTGTCCCTCCTTTTCGATTGGAATAAAATGGGCGAAACATGTGTGACCGCTCTTCCTCAGACATTCCACAACCATGATCTCGAATACGAAGTAGGAGACCGTGTTCTGACTTCTGCTTCCCAAGCTGCTCAACCAATCGTGATTCGTTGCGACAGTGAATCTCAATGAAGCTGTCCGGCTTTGAGGCATAAATGGCGTTCATGAAAAGATTGAGCAAGACTTGTTTGAGTAAAGATTCCTGACCCCAGATCGTCGACACATTATTTTCACAATAACGATAAATCGTCAGCCGCTTGGAACGGAGAGGATACAATGCCAACAATTCCACATCATTCAGTAATGCTGGGAGGTGTACAGGCTCTCGTTTGGCATGCAATGGCGCGCTAAATATCAACATATTGGAGACCAGATGATCCAAAGTGCGAACGGCGCGGATACAATGGTCGGCCAATTCTAGCCGCTCTGCCTGACTCTGATCATCGCGACCCAACAATGAGGTAAACCACTCAATACTCGCCAAAGGATTTCGAATATCATGAGCCAGACGACCAACCTGTTCTCCAAGCCTGGCTAACCGAAGCTGATGCTCCCCCTCAGATGCCTGAGCCACTTGAGGGCAAGGATGTTCGTCCTTCGTTCCTTCAACGGCCACATATAACGATCGATTATGAGAAGCTGGAACAGAACCAAAATTTAGGACGGAACGCTCAGCTTTCCTTTTCGCCCCCTTGACCAACGATGGACAATCCGTTGCTCTAACTCCCTTCATTGTCTCTCCTGACTTGCGGTTTACCTTGTAGAGAAAATTCATCTAGCACAGCTGCCGCCGCAGCACGAATGGTATTTTCAAATTCTGGCGATCGTGTTTCTAATTGCCGCACTTCAGACAAGAGTTTTTGTGCTTCACTCGCATTTCCTTGATAGTCCAATGACAGCCCCCACCGATATTTCGCCCAAGCCTTCAAAGGCACAGGCGCCTTGGAAGTCAACACTTGGTCATACAGTGGTGCAGCCTCGGCATAATCGCCTTGATCAAACAGAAAATCTCCTAGCCGCACCACATTGCTCATGTCCAAAGCATCCAGAGCTACCACCTGTCGAAAATCTTCAAGCGCGACATCTCTCTTTCCTGCCTCCCGATAGGCTTGCGCTCGATGGCGGAGCGCATATCGTTGTAACGCCGCGTCATGCGTGCGCTGCAGACCATCGGATAGTTGTTGAATGGCCTGGGTATAGTCCTTACGAACCAACGCTTCTATTCCCAACATTGTGGACACCTCCGCTCGCCATTTGCCTTCAGGATACTCACGCAGATAGATCTCCCCAGCACTTCGAACAACTGGCGCGTCGCCCTGGTCATCAGCAAGAAAAACCTTTTGTGAAAAAATTTCTTCACGCAAAGGACTCTTTGGATACTCCTTCAACAATTGGTCATACCACTGCATAGCTTTAGAAGGAAGCTTCACCTGTTGATAGGCCTGAGCCACCGTCCGAACGCGCTCACGGGTCAACGGAACCAAACGAAACGCCTCTTGTTGATCTTCATGGAACTTGAGTAATCGGACCCAGGCTTGTTTCTCAGAGAAGGATTGCATTTGCTCGCTGAGAATGGCACTTAACCGATGTTCCGCTTTCTTTCGCCATGTCTCGGACGTCGCCACAATAACGAGGTGCTTCAATGATCGAATGGCAGATGGCAGATCTCCAAGCGTGAGATACCCTTGTCCCAACCACACCAGGCTTTCCTCGAGAACATCTTGTTCTGGAGCTTGGCTCAACGCGCGAGCCGTTTCCACAACATTATCCCAGGACACCGATAAATAGATTTCCAAGTCATCCAAGCGCTGGTAGACCTTTGCCCACTCTGCTTTCGAATGTTCTGTGGACAAGTAGTCCACCACCCATCTGATTTGTGCCGCTTGTCCCCGACGACCGGATTCCTGTCCCTTAAATCGTCGTTTGGCTTGCTCCGCAAACCAAAGAGACAAAAATTCATGCCCCTCTTGTACTAATTTCTCAGAAATACGATTGAGGGCGTGCCCAGCGACTTCTTGTTGAGGAAAAAGATTGACCGTGGTTAAAAAACGAGGAATCGCTTTAGCGGCCTCTCCTACGGCTAACTCCGTTAACCCGTAATAGTATGAGGAACGTGCCGATTGTCGAATGAGTTCAGGTCTTTCAGCCTCAACCACGCGGTACCAATAATAGGCCTGACTCCATGCCTTGGACATGGCTGTCGCATCTGCTAATCCCAATGCCCCACTGGGTCGATGCGCTTCCCATTTCGGCTCTTCCACAACCCGACGAAGGACGAGCGCGGCTTCAAGAAATTGCCGGTTTTCCAGAAATCCCAACCCCGCTTCGACCATCACGCCTCCGGCTAAGGGATGCGCGGGATAGGACGCAAGAAATTCTTCGAACAGGGCATTGGCTTCAGAATGCCACCCGGCATCCCAGTACAATTGCCCCATCGAACACAACGCCCACGGGGCATATACACTATCCGGTTGTGCGGTTTTCATCGTTTGAAGACGCTCGATCTGTTTCAAAAATTCTTTTCCAGGTTCATCCGAAATTTCAGGAAGGAAAGCCACCACCCACTTGGCGCCATCCGCAAACACCCCTTCCTCATGTTCCAAGAGATAAGTAGAAAACAATTTCCGTGCTTCCAATAAGGCCCCAGCTTGCATTGCCTTCTGACCTTCATGAACCACATTTGGCATGACCATGTCTCGAGGGTGATGCCAGGGAAATTCCGAACAGGACCCACCCGCTGCCGTACTGGGCCAGAGGACAGCCACCCCGACCATCCAGAGAAATCTTCTCACGTTTCGTATGTCCTCCAACCTTGGAGACCTATTCAGCAAAATCCGGACCCGAGAATTTCTTACCGGGCCCAAAAAGACCGGCCGAAATTTTCATTGAAAAATGAGGGGTTTTCTTGGAACACGCACTGCTGGGAAGAAACTGCCTGCGTCAAGGCGTTGACGGAAGGGTCAGAACTTCAGGCTGATTGGCGGAAGCACAAGACAAAGAGATGGAGCATGGCCATGGGTTGCAACCCGTCAGGCATCAACCAGGTCTTCAGGGGGGGCGGCACGTTGGGCCACCACTTCGGCAAGGGATTTCTTTTTTAATTTTTCAATCAGTGTCGTCCGGTTGATTTGTAGAAGTCGCGCAGCTTTACTTTTGACCCAATTGGTCCGTTCAAGGGCTTCGAGAATCAATCGATTTTCAAATTCTTCGACAGCTCGAGATAGATCTAATCCGCCAACCGGGATAGCCGCAGGTGTGGAGGGGAGCAGATCTGATGGAAGACGACGAATTTTCTCAGGCAAATCTTCAGGTTCAATCAACCCACGTCGCTTCAAGATGGCAATCCGTTCAACAATATTGCCGATTTCTCGAACATTGCCGGGCCACGGATACTCACACAGTAAGGCCATGGCATGATCGGACACACCAGTCAACTCCGCTTTTCGACGATCATTAAACATCTCGATAAAATGCTGCAATAAGAGGGGAATATCCTCAACTCGTTGGCGCAAAGGTGGAACCAGCACCGGCACCACGTTGAGTCGGTAAAACAGATCTTCGCGGAATTGTTTGGCTGCAACCAAATTCTCGAGATCTTGATTCGTCGCCGCCACCACCCTGGCATCTGATTTATAGGTCCGGGTCCCGCCTACCCGCTCGAACGTTCGTTCTTGAAGAACTCGAAGCAGTTTCACCTGAAGAGGAGGACTCAAGTCTCCAATTTCGTCTAAGAAAATGGTCCCACCTGACGCTAACTCAAATCGACCGACTCGAGCCGCCACAGCCCCGGTAAACGCACCCTTTTCATGACCGAATAACTCACTCTCCAACAGAGCCTCGGGAATTGCACCGCAATTGACCGGAATCATATTCCCACGACGCCTGGTACTATTCGCGTGAATCGTTTGCGCGATCAGTTCCTTGCCCGTCCCACTTTCTCCCAAAATCAGAACCGTACTATCAGTATCTGCCACACAATCGATGAGCTGAAACACTTCTTTCATCACCTGACTGGAACTCACCAGCTTTCCAATACTAAATTGTCCTTTGACCGTTTTTTTCAGTTCCGTGTTTTCATCTTGAAGCGATTTCACTCGTAAAGCACTGGCCACGGTGGCACTCAATACATCGACAGAGAAAGGCTTAGACAAGAAATCAAATGCTCCGGCTTTGATGGCATTGACGGCCATTTCGACTGATCCATGGCCCGTCATCACTACGGTCACGGGGCACAGTGGCAATTGGTTTAACCGTTGAACGAGTTCAATGCCATTGAGGTCAGGAAGCATGACATCCGTGAGCACAAGGTCGAAGGCAGACAATTCTGCCAACGCCAGGGCTTGGTGCCCAGAGTCAGTCTCGGTCACTTCATGTCCTTCATCTTCTAATTGAAGTTTAATGGTGTCTCGAACATCTTGTTCGTCCTCAACTAACAGAATTCTGGCCACCCGACCCCTCACAGGTAATTCAGTAGTTATTGATGTTTCCATGACTCGCCTCCCCAACCCTCGCAGAACTGATCATTTTTTTTGAAACAGCCACCAGACGGACAGTGGAACTCTCTCAGTCGAGCCCCCCCTGGCATTGCACCCCATTTTATAAAGTAGGTCAAGTTTAGCCCAAGGATTCCTCTGAAAATTTTGCTGAGTTTCCATCATGCACAACCAGTCCAAGTATGCGCTTTTCAAACGCTTTTTCGAAATAGTACACCCCGTTCGCTATCCTACCTTAAAAAACGGCCTCAAGGAACCTACATCAATGGCCGACAAGCCTCTAAAGTCAAACCAGTTGATGGAGTCCAGGATACAGACACCCTATGGATAATGCGCCCCTTCCCGAACCCGCATCCATGCCGATCTTCATTCTGTTTGATACGCAAACAGGATACCTCTACGGCCATCTCTTTGCGACTGGGCCGGAAGACCCCTTTCTCCAGGAGGTCATTCAATGGTGGAGCCAATACTGTTCCAATGCACCCATTGGGGTTGATTATCCTGGCCTCACCCAGCAATCGCAGCCGACGTCCAGCCTCTCCTCGAATTAGGGCAACTCAGCCCAACTCGACAATCCTGACCGAAAAACGAACATGACCTGAGAGAGGTGAAGAATCACCACATGGTCGTTAATTTCGATATCAAGGATCGGATTACTTATAGGCAAGTCTTGTGAGAAAAATCCCCCAGTGACAGCAGAAAACCCTAACACCCGTCGGTCGGTCACCATCACGGCAATGAAATCTTTGACCTCACTGGTTTGCAGAGATTCTCCAGCGCCCCACGGTTCCCGTTTCCACCGCCCACGATCGCTCTGAAATCCATAGGTCGCTTCCTGGCCTTGCACGATAATCATTCGGGGGGTCACGGTCCAATGAAGAATGTGCTCCGCGGTTGAAATATTGATTGAGACCCACCGTTGAAGCTCACCAGAAAATCCCAACATTCGCGTCGTCGTTTGGACGAACCCCGTTACCCCTTTGGCTTCACGAACCAAGACTTGTTCCCCTGCCCCCAATCTTAGTCTCGCAATTCCTTCCCCTGAGGTGATGCCAAACAATTGACCTTGCCCAAAGGCAATACTGACTCGGTCGGTCACCACCTCATGGGCATGACTCATACCCAGACATCCCCAGACCCCCAAATACCCAATAAGAACAAGGGAAAGAGCTCTCTTCCTTCTGCAACCCACATGAAAGAAATCGCTAACGATAATTCCAGGGGACGCCACGATCTCCTCCCATAATAGGTCCTAAGATGGACTGCATCAGTTGTGTCCCATTTCCTTGAGAGCCCCACAGCCCGGTCAAACTGATCAAGAAATCATACTGTTCCCGATCTGGAAACCGAACATAATAGAGCCCAAGTGAAAAACAGCGGCAAGGATTCTGATACAGCGCGACCACATCCAACTCCGCCGTTTTCCCCGTACGGAAGTCATGATACCAGCGGGAACCCACCGTGACCCCACCGGGCAATCGCACGCCCCCCCCAGCGGTAAGAAAGAGAATTTTCTCTGCCGGGACGAGCACTTCGTTAAAGGAAATGGGATTCCAAATATCGCCACGACGCGTCCGTGAACCAGCTTTTGAATATCGTTGACCCACTGTGAGATACCACGCACGATGGCCTTGAATGAGTCCATCGGTGTTCAATTGCGTGAATTCTTTTTTCCGATGATCGAAAAAAGCATCGACGGTTAGATTAAAGGCAGAGAGAAAATCTTGGTCCCCTAATGGTTGGTGAAATTCTCCACGTGTCCAAATATCCGAAAACTTGGACGCCAGTGGAGGGGGTTCTCCCACATGGTAACTTTGTGCAAATAACACATCTAACCAGGTAGTGGAGGCACTGTCTTGACCTTGATGACTCAGTCGATTTTTCAAGGAATAAGTCAGCAGACTCTTATTAATCAAGTCATCAACCGCATCGATTTGCACTAATTTCGATTGTCTGGTTTGGGGAACGAATTCATATATCACATTCGGTTTCATTGAATGCCGGAGTGACCCAAGCTCTCCAACTGTGAATCGTTTCGTCAAATGTGAAAAAGCCTCGGCCCCCATCCAATAGGTTTCCCGATATTGTCGTGACGTATCAGTCAATCCACGCGTATAGGCCACTTCCCGAAATTTAACCTGCGGACGGAACCCCAACGTGTTCCCAATATGCAGCCCTTCAACAGACAGGCCTGGCAAGAAATCCAAACGACCGACCTTAAATCCTTCTTCGCGCCAAAAATGGACAGCGGTGGTATCAGCGGTCAATGCCAGTGGACTTCCCAATAAACCCGGATTCACAAATCGGTGGCCAACTTCCGGCAACCGTTGGAAGGTCGTGTCTCCTCCCGCATTGAGCGGTTGAAGGTATTGCCCCCAGAGGTACAAGGCTCCATGATCTAAGCGCTGTAACAACGTGAGATTGGACTCTTGACTAGGTAGCGCGCGCTGAACGCCGGAACTGCTCAAATCCTGCAAAAATTGGCGATCAGTGGAATAATTCAAGTTCATACGAAAAGATAAATCGGGGGTGAACTGTTGGGCATGGGCCCCGCGAAACTGAAAACGCTTCCGATTTTGCTCGGTATCATACAAGCCATTCATGAACCATTGGCCTTTGGCTTGGCGACTCCACGCATACCGATAATTCAGGTCGCCCCCATACCCGCGTTGGGTTAAAATTTGAGGCGAAATCGTGACATCCTGACTGGGATTGATCGCCCAATAATACCCTTGGCGATAGTTAAATCCAAAGGCATTGCTGATACCCACCGTGGGAATGAGTAGACCACTTTTTCTTTTAGCTCCCAGCGGATATTGAAACGGGGGAAGAGGAATAAGTGGCACATCATTCACATTGAACCACACGCCTTTCCCGAATAAGCTATCTTCATAATCTAAATCCATATCATCAAAGGTAAAACGCCATGCAGGGATTTGGCCGTCCTTCGCATCGCAATTGGTAAACGACCCATCTTTGACCCGATAGTGGGTTTCAGAAAAACGTTGGAACCGTTCTCCGGTAACAAAAGAATTTTGCTCTTTTCCGAAAATTTTTCCTGTCGTCAACACGCCAGCTTCAGTATTCATGTTCAGCTCGAGTTGTTCCGCCCAGACATCAGCATGGTCATCACGAAGATGCACATGACCGACAGCCAGCAACTGCCCTGTCAATTTTTGAAGAGTCGCATCATCCGCCGTGAGTCGAACCGGTCCTCGAGTGACATCCACGGCTCCAATGGCATGGTACTCTTCCCGCTCCTGATCGTATTCAATACGATCAGCCGACATTTCCACGGGAACCCCACGGGAATTTTCGGTATTGACCTGTTGTGTCGTCGAAGGGCCTTCAGCACACACAGATGCAGGGAACAGACAAATGCCGACCAAGAGCACCAACAGCCAAGGGGAAAAACTTGCAAACCTGGCCATCTTTAGCCCTTATCCAAGGATGAAGATGAGGAAGATAAATGCTGCAAGATTTCCCCAACGAGAAACAACGAACCGGTGACACAAATAAGGTCAGAAGGATTAGCAAGGCGTTGGGCCTGGCTATAGGCCTCCAAAGAATCTGTAATGGTGAAAATTTCCACATCATCTTGCGGCACAACTTGACGCAATTCATCAATCGTCGAGGCTCGATTCATATGAGGTTGCGTGAGGATCAAGGTGTCAACAAGCGGGAGTATAATCCGCAAATACTCCGCATGATTCTTATCTTGCATCATCCCGAGAATGACAATGAGTTTTCGGCCAGGGCAATCATGAAGTTGTGATTGAAGAAAGTCAAACAAGACCCGGGCACCTAATGGATTATGAGCCCCATCCAAGATGACCATCGGGTCATGTTGAATGATTTCTAGACGGCCCCTCCAACGAACATGTTGCAGCCCAAATGTGATAGCCTCGACTGATAGAGGAAACCGTTCGGCCGTGGCAGACTCTAGCAAGGCCAACGCACATGCGGCATTGCGCATCTGGTGTCGTCCAAGCAAATTCGTCTGGAGGCCGGAAATCCTCTCTCGAAACCCCTGATAGGTGAAGGTTGTTGAGCTGGTTTCTGAAAGAGAAAAATGTTGCCCATATCGATAGACAGGAGCAGAGAACTCTTTGCCCACCTCTTCAAATACCTGATTGACGCTGGCTGGCATCTCTCCCAGAACCACCGGTGCCGATTGATGAATGATGCCAGCTTTTTCTCGCGCAATTGCTGGAAGTGTGCGCCCAAGATACATCTCATGATCAAAGCCTATCCCCGTAATCAACACTCCTAGGGGCTCTAAAACATTGGTCGCATCATACCGTCCGCCCAACCCCACTTCGATGATCGCAATGTCGACCTCTTGGTCGAAGAAATACTGAAAGGCCATAGCCGTCGTAAATTCAAAAAAGGTGTGAGTTCCGAGGGCATCGGCCACACGTCGAAGTCGTGCAGTTGTTTCGCACACATGCTCTTCCGAAATATTGTCATCTTGTACTCGTATACGTTCACGAAAATCGACCAAATGCGGCGAGGTATATAAGCCCACACGATAGCCACCCGCTTGTAACATGGCCGAAACCATCGCCGCTGAAGACCCTTTGCCATTGGTCCCCGCAATATGAAGGGTTGGATACTTGCGCTGAGGATTCCCTAAACGACAAAGAATATCAGTAATGGCCTCAAGGCCCAGCTTCACACCAAAACGGTGAAGCCCAAACAGATAGTCAAGGGTTTCAGAATAAGTTGACACGAGAATCGCCAAATGATCGGCAGGAAACACACGAGGAAGGAAGCAGACTACGCG
>Ga0224497_10000360_pt1 | contig 32650 bp, 35 predicted proteins | sample SF_Jul11_sed_USG_4_FD_167970 | JGI IMG/M metagenome (GOLD analysis project Ga0224497, IMG submission 167970) | Sediment microbial communities from San Francisco Bay, California, United States - SF_Jul11_sed_USGS_13 | ecosystem: Environmental > Aquatic > Marine > Sediment | place: USA...
GAATAATTCATCAAAAACAATACTAATTGAGCTAAATCCCTCTTCTCCTATTACATATCCAATAATGATACTTCCAAGGAGAATTACTATGGCTTTGCCTGTAATGGATTCATGTAATACTTGTTTCAAGTTAGTTTTTGTTTCAGAAATACCCATTTCAAACTCTGATTCGGTTTTTATTTTTCCAAGTGATTCTTTTTTAGCCTTGATTTGCTTTGATACTGCTATGTTTGTCAGAAATATTGCCAAGATGAATGCTACTGGTTCTAGAACTGCAAGAATAGCAGCAAGATAACCCTCTGATGTCACTCCCTGATTTTTAAGAAATGACAATCCAACTGAAAATGTAACTGCGCCAACGGCGCCATATGTAGATGCAAGTGCATAAGAATCAAAAAGATTGAATTTTCCAAGACGTCTTAAAATTTGATAGTGGTTTAGTGTAAACAACAAAGACAACACAATTGCTATTAACATTGGAAGTAACATTACTTCAAAGCCAGTATTTCGCATCTCAATTCCACCATGCAGTCCAATTGCTGCAAGCAGGTATATCGGTAAAAATTCGGAAATTGCATCAGGAATCTTCAAGTCAGATTTTATTCGTGCAGCAATAATTCCAAATAGAAAAAACAAGACGATGGGAGTTAAAAGATTTGATTGAATTAATTGAAGAACGTCCATATAATGATTCAGAAAATTTTCTGTTGAATAAAAATCAAGGTATTAGATTGATCCTAGACAAACAAGTGTATAATGTAAGTAAATGCAACACCAAATGCTGCTGCACCAGGAATCGTGATTATCCATGCATAGATTATCTGTTTACCTACATTCCACCTAACTGCTCTTTTTCGTCTTGCTGCACCTGCACCCATTATTGAACCTGTAATGGCATGTGTTGTACTTGCCGGAATTCCAAGGTATGCAAATACAGCTAACATTAAACCACCACCAGTTTCAGCACAGAATCCTTGATATGGCCTTAATCTTGCAACTTTGACACCAAGTGTCTTGATGACTTTGTAACCACCAAAGAAAGTTCCAAGTCCCATTGCAGTTGCAGCGGCAAAAATTACCCACAACGGCATTTCAATTTCTGGAATGAAGCCTGCCGAGAATAAAACAAGTACAATTATACCCATAGTCTTTTGTCCATCATTTGCGCCATGAGTTAATGCAAACCAAGCTGAAGAAATAATTTGTAATCTGCCAAAAGATTTGTTAACAATTGCAGGTTTTCTACTTGCAAAAACAGTGATTATTAATCCGGTAAGTAACATTCCAAAAATTATTCCACCGATTGGGGCAATAACAATTCCAGCAAAGATTTTAGTCAATCCACCATAAACTAATTTTTCAAAACCCAATCCTGCAATTCCTGCACCCATAACACCGCCAACAAGAGAGTGACTATTTGAAATCGGCAATCCAAAGTAGGTGCAAATTGTGCTCCAAGTAATTGCTCCTGTCAATCCACCAACAATCATGTAGATTGTAATATCATCAGGGCTTACAATGCCTTTAGCAATTGTTGTTGCAACTGCCACTCCAAAAATAAATGGACCGATAAAATTTGCAATTGCAGATAAAGAAACTGCCTGAAGAGGTTTTAGTACACGCGTTCCAATTACAGTTGCAACAGAATTTGCAGAGTCATTGAATCCATTTACAAAATCAAAGATTAGTGCTATAATTATTGCTCCAATCGCCAGTTCTAACATCTTAATTACCTAGGTATATTTTAGAACAATATCTTCAATTACATCCGCAACATCTACACACCTGTCTGATGCTGTTTCAATTGATTCATAGATATCCTTTAGTTTAATGATACGAATTGCATCAGAACTTTCAAACAGTTCCTTTATTGCTTCTCTATACAAGTCATCTACCTTGTGCTCAATCTCACTAGTGTTTCGACAATGATTAATCATGTCCCGAGGGTTTTTGATTTTTTGTAATTGTGATATCATATAATGGACCTCTTTTGTTGCTTTTACTAGTTCCTCTATCATCATTCTTGAAAATGCAGGAGGTGTTTCAATTTTGTAACTATACAATCGTGCAGCAATACCATCCATAAAGTCAATTACATCGTCAATTTTTGAGGCTATTCTTTGCATATCTTCTCTGTCTAATGGAGTGATGAAGGTCTTGTTTAATTCAGCAAAGATATCTCTTGTAAGAACATCACCTTCACTTTCAAGTTTTCTAACATTTTCCATTTTTTCAAGATTGCCCAAATCATCAAGCAGTATTAGTAATGCCTCAGATGTTTCAACCGCTTTTTTTGCTAAATTATCTAGTATTGTTAAAAGTTGTTTTTCATTGGATTTTACCCAAGATAGCCATAGTCCCATAAGCAGATTAAAGTGGGTTAGAAGTTAAAATTGTTGACCATACAATATACGTAACTATATAGAATACACTTAGTCGATAAACAATCAGAATTTAAAAAATTAATTAATTTTTTAAATAAAATAAAAACATATTATTTTATGTAGAATCCGGGTTTCCAGGTATCGGTATTTCTAAGATCTTTTGTACTTGTTGTGTCAGCTTTTGCGTATGTGTTAAACATTGCATCATAAACAGGGTTGTTTGGATGATATCCTTGACATTCCAAATGGAATTCATTTGTTAATGAAAATCCTTTGAAGAAACTTTCTTCTTTATCATGCTGTGTTTTTACAACATAATCAACAATTCTGCAATTTGAGTAGTTGAATCCTCTAACAGAGTTTTCACCATAAACAAGATTTACATCTACATCAAATAAATCAGTTAGTGCATTTATTCCAGTCATTTTTTGTCCCATTTTTTGGGCAGCATCAATATGCTTGTACAATAATGGGTATGTTCCTGGCACTCCAACTAATTTGACTGTAGGATTTGCTCTATTCAACATATTTCCTTGCTCAAACATTGGAAAATCAATTATCTCTTGTCCATCATTGTAAGTGAACGTGACTATTGCATGAGGACCTGTTCCCATATTGTATGAATTGGTTAAGTATTCATTTGACATTTTAATGGATGACCAAACTGGCTCATTTCCTTGAATGTCATCATATGATGGATTAAGAGGAGTTATACCAGCACATGTAAAGTCGGTTTTTTCAATTACTGCAAAACCACGTTTACCAGTATATCCTTCTTCTTTGTCTTGATATGTATCAATAAAGAATGAAGATACTCTACAATCAACAAATTCAAGTCCTCTGACAACTTTACCAGTATTTGTAAATTCAACAGTTGCTTCAAAATCTGTATTAAAAGGACTTGTGATTCCATTTGTCATGCGTGCCTGATTAATTGCATTGTCCAATAATGGATGGTGAGAAACAATTCCTTCTACATGAAAACTTGGGCCGGCATCATCATCTTCTCCAAATCCAGTTGTCAATTCGAAGATAGGAAATTCAATTTTCTCGATTCCTTCATCGAATTTGAAAGTAACAAAAGTTCTTGCATCTTCAGCAAATTTAAAGGGGGTTTGACTATGGTCATATGAAACTTGGTTTGTTATGTAGCGCGATTTTTGTATTATGTGATCATTTGATTCTACACCACCACATCTAAAATCAATATCATCTACAATAGCAAAACCAACATTATCATAGAATCCATAGCTTTCATAGTCATCGTTGAGTGTTTCAACTTTGTATTCCTGAACTTCACAGTTGTAGTAATTTATTGTTCGAATTACTTCAGAGTTTTTTGAAAAATTTACAATTACATCAAAAAATTTGTAATCATACTCAAAACTATTACCTCCAGAAGACATCAATCTATATTTGAAAGAATCATCTAATGCTTTGTGTAAATGAGGTGAGCCTCCAACTACACTTTGAACATTAAATGTTGTTCCAACATTAGATACAAAATCAGATGTTGTCTTGAAGACAGGAAATTCATGAGTTTCAACACCATCTCTGAAAAGGAATGTGACAGTTGCACTAACGTCATCAGCCATTTTGTATCTAGTATTTTCTTCTGCAAATGCATTAAAAGTTGGAATCAAAACAGACATTACTACAAAAACACTCAGTGTGATAGTGAAGAATGTGAATTTTGTCTTCATTAATTTCATACAGATAATTTAATGCTATAAGTTAGATCATCGTTCTCTCTGTATGTAATATAATAATAGATAGTTCTTGTAACTCTATATAGAAGGAATTCAAACAAAAATATTTCGAGTCAGGAATAAAACTTGGAATGGAATAAACTGAGAACTAAAACAGTATGATTTCCAATTCATCGAGTTAGACTAATTGTTCTGGTTTTTGTCAATTAATTCTCAAAAGGGCTTGTTTACTTCACGGGTAAATACATAACTTGCAAGACCAACCATTACCAGTACAAACATGCAGATTATACCTATGCTAAGAATTGCAGGGATTCCACCTTCTGAAACACCTGTCATCATTTCTCTAACAAGCAAGACAGTATACGTTACAGGGTTGAGTTTTGCAATTGAGGCCAGCCAATCAGGAAGTAGTTCTAAGGGGAAAAGAGCGGGACTGAGCATGAATAATGGCATTCCAAGAAAATTGATAATTCCCCAAAAAGTCTCCTGAGATTTTGCAGTAGCTGCAACCATGACTGATATTCCAGAAAATCCCAATGAAAACAAGATAACAATTGCCATTATTGGTGCAATCATCAATGGGTTTGGAAATGAAACACCTATCGCTAATGCAATCCCCAAAATCAAGCTTGCCTGAAGTGCAGCTATTAATGATATTGCAAGCATCTTTCCTAACGCAATAGATGAACGTGAGATTGGTGATGTTAATGCTTTATTCATAAAACCATATCGTCGATCCCAAAGAGTATTAACACCTCCAAAGATGCTTGTAAAAATTGCAGTCAAAATAATGACACCGGGTGCCATAAACTCAATATATTGACCTTCAAATCCAACTGATTGAATTAGTGGTTGAGTTCCTGCAAATGTATTTCCGATAACTACAATCCAAATTGCAGGTTGTATTAAACGAATTAAAACACCACTACGAGATTTCTTGTATCTTTTTAGCTCTCGCCAAAAAATTGTATATGTATCATACATCAAATATATCATGCACGTAACCTCTTCATTTTTGCATGTTCACGTTTTCTATTAAATACAGAGTCATCATCTCGAATTTCATGACCAGTGTATGAGATAAAGACATCATCCAGTGTTGGCTGTTTTAAAGAAATAGAATTTATTTTAATATCAAGATTTGATGAAATTTTAAAAATTTTAGGAATTGCTTCTGTTACTTTTGATGCAAATAATATGAGTTTGCCATTATCTTCATTAATTTTGTTTATTGTTTCAATTTTATTTAATTCAGAAACAAACGACCCATGAGAATTGCTATTTTGAATGGAAAGGGTAATGACTTCGTTTCCCATCGCACTTTTCATGTTTTGAGGAGTGTCTATCACCTGAATCTTGCCATAATCAATGATTCCTATTCTGTCACAGAGTTGGTCTGCCTCTTCCATGTAGTGTGTTGTAAGAAAGATGCTCATCTCAAATTCGATGTGAATTTTTTTTATATATTCCCAGATTTTACGGCGGGTTTGAATATCCAAGCCTACTGTAGGCTCATCTAGGAACAAAACTTTTGGATGGTGAAGTAGACCGCCTGCAATGTCAAGGCGCTTTCGCATTCCACCAGAATAAGTTACAACAGAATCATTTTGTTTGTCAGATAATTCAATCAAGTCCAGTACTTCATCAATTCTTTTGTTAATTTGATCCTTTGAGATGTGGTTCAATCTTGCTTGCAAAAGTAGATTCTCTCTTCCTGTAAGGTATTCATCAACGGTAGTTTCTTGTTGAACATAGCCGATATTTTGGCGAACCTGTTTCGCTTGTGTTACAACATCATATCCAGACACAAATGCGTGTCCTGATGTTGGTTTGAGGAGTGTTGTTAAAATCATCATGGTCGTACTTTTTCCAGCGCCGTTTGGTCCCAAAAATCCAAATATCTCCCCACTTTTTACTGCAAAAGAAATATCATCAACTGCAGTTACATCTCCAAATGATTTTGAAAGAGATTTTGTCTCTATAGAATTCAACACTTTGATCGCTTGTGTCAATTATAAATTGCTAAGTGTTTGTCATACTATCAATACTCATAAAAAATTTAAAGATATAACACCAAGATGGCACATGAAGGGGCTCTGCCAAAAGTGTCATTCATCAAATGTAGAAATCACAGTTCAAGAAGGAATTCCGGTCTGCAGAAAGTGTAACAATGTAGATTAGAATTATTAAAAATAAAAATAAGAAATCTATTCTAATTTTTTAAATTCTTCTTTAGTCATTCCAAGAATTATTTTTTCTCCAATTCCCCAAATTTCTGATTTCGAGAGAATTTTAGAATGAACTAATCCATTAGTGATTTCAATTGATTCTAGTTCGTTTGTGTCAGGATTTTTATGTAGACGTTTTACTTTTCCAATCTTATGGCGGTCAATATCAACAACCGTAACTCCGGTTCTTACAGGAGGTCTACTAAGCAAAAGGGTTTCTGTTGTGAATTTGTCAATATAGTCATCAGATAGAAAATAGTCCTTGTTGAATCCTTGATGTATTGTTACACCTGAAACTATAAGCGTGTCTTGGTTAATGTGAATGTGTTTTACTTTGCCATATTCGATTCCTTCTCTGTCAATGACTTTTTTTCCGGGAAAGGTGTCTGCGGTGGCAATGTTTGAAGGCATTCCTTCTAGTTTAATGGACATAATATGTACTGGACAGATTTACTTATGAGATCAGATATCAGAATTTTCTATCAATGGGGTTAAATTACTTGACAAGTCAAAGTTTGTCATGACAATTGAGGAGAATTTATTTCGCGGCATTCTAAGCACAAGAGGAAGAAAAACGGGCAAGTATCATTCTGTAATGCTTCGGGGGGTAAAGTATAACGGAAAAATATATTTTTCAAGACATAGGCCTGATGGAGACTGGTTTAAAAATGCAATTACAAATCCAAATGTGATAATAAAATACAATGACTCAGAATTTACTGGAAAAGCAAGACAAGTTGCAGATGAGAATCTAGAAAAAAAAATTTCCCAATTAAAATATCCTAATGAAGAGAGGGCAAATGAGAAAAGAGTTGCAATCGAAGTTACACTAGATGAATAATAGTACTAAGACCTCTTCTGTCATATTCTACATCATTTTCTGTTTCAATTATGGTTACGGTAAATGAAATGACATCTCTTTGTTTTGCATTTTCTGCATGAAGTTTTAGATTAATATCCATCAAATCAAATTGATCAGTTGGAAGATTTGTTTCATCAATGTATGCACCACATGTAGATTCAATTCTAAACCTATCGTCTTTGAAATGAAAGCCAAGTTTTGTTTTTCTATTTTCTCTTCCATTTGCTTTTACATTAATATCAATTACTCCAGGTTTTCCAACTGTGTAACTTGATGTTTTATTTACAAAAACTCCAATTGGAAAGGGTTTTCCTGCAGTGGCCTCTGCCATCTTTTGAATTCCATCATTCATTACAACATCAACTGCTTGGATTGATTGGGCAACTTTGGCAATCCAATCATTTGTTTTCTTAATAGTAGCATGAATTCCGGCTCGTCTCTTTTTGTCTTCATCTTCTGGTAGCTTATAGTAATCAACCCATGCTTCATAATCATGTGATATATCTTCGATAAAATCCATACATGTTCTCTTGTAATCATCAACGTTGTTTGTCCTCTCAGATGCGTCGTCTGTTCTAAGTCCGTCATAATCCATTGGAAGTGCCAATAGTACTCATTGATTTTTACATCTAAAAAACTAATCCTGCCACAAAATTAATGAATATAATAGGATTCTGAGAACTGGTAGCATGATATTTTCAGAATTAATCCAAGAGTTACAAAAAGAACTCAAGACCAATTTGGCTCAAATCAGATTTTTGTTAAAGAAAAATCCGGCTATGGGATATACAAGGGTTGTAGAGATCGGAAAGGAGGTTGGAAAAAAATACAACATTAAACTTGTAGTCAATTTTCCAAAAGAGGGAAGAATTGAAGAATTTGACATGTATGGAAAACGAGATCTTAGTTTAATTATTGATTATGAAAAAAAGAATTTTCCAATGAATAGAAATATCATCAAAGAAAAGGCAAAAGAAATCCTAGGTGATGTGAAAACAGAAGATGCATACATGTATGAGAACAAAGAAGGAGTCAGAGTTTTTTCAGAAGGATGGAAGATAGACATTTTGCCACACTCTTTGCACATTTGGACAGAGTTTAATGAGAATGTTACAAAGTTTTGTGATTGGCTGATGGATGATGTTTATTTAGTAAAGCGCAATCAATGAAAAATCAAATATTTTCTAATTTTTCAAGCAGTCCATGAGCCTCAAAATTATCAGGTTGAATTTTTAGAATTTTTTTACAACAGTCAATTGCATCATCTCTTTGTTGCAATGAGAGATGTGCATTCGTTTTGAGGATGAGTGTCTCCACATCATTACTGTCAATTTCAAGGGCTCTCTCGAAATAAGGAATTGCCTTTTTTGCATCCTCTAATACGTAGTAAATACTTCCCATTATAAACAAGAAATCAGAGTCTTTAGAAAATTTAGATTCAAGATTTTTTCCAAAATCAAGTGCTTCAGCATATTCCCCATCTTTAATGAGTTTTTTGAGATGCCTTTTGGGATAACTAAACAAACCTACCATTACAAATCAATTATCCAAAATAATGTCTAACAATTTGAATGTAACAAAATAAAAACACTAAGAAGAAATTTTCATTATTCCTTCTTTGATCAAGAATTGTATTCCTTGAACAAAGGAGTTATCATCAATGTCGCCATTTGCCCACCAGCCTGCGTTGTTCTTAATCCATTCAGGAATTTCATTGGTTCCAGTGCTTGCACCTTGGGTAGTTGGAGGAATCTTCATTATTCCTTCTTTGATCAAGAATTGTATTCCTTGAACAAAGGAGTTATCATCAATGTCGCCATTTGCCCACCAGCCTGCGTTGTTCTTAATCCATTCAGGAATGCTTTGCGTTTGTTTTGGAGGTGGAGTGATAACAGTGCCTCCTTCTCTAGCCGATATTGGAATTTCAATTATCAGGTAATCATCAGGAACTGATGGAACAATTCCTTCTGGAGCTAAACCATAAACCCATATAACATATCTTGCAGTTCCTGGTTCTGCTTCAACAATGAAATCAATTAGAGCTTGTCCTGATGGAGAATAAAGGAATTGCCTCCCCTCATCTTGAGCCTTTGACCAGAGAGGTTTTAGATTTTTATCTACACGTAGAAAATCATACTGAACTTGATTAAGAAATTCTGTGTCATCATATTTGCTGATAAATTCAATTAGCCATTGCATTGAGCAACCTTCTACTGGATCTTCAGGACCATAGAATGCATGTATTTGATAGCTAAAGTTTTTTGTAGGTTTTTTGATACTTTGTGTTTTCTCAAAATTTGTTTTGCATCCCATTTCAGCTGCGCGAACTGAAGTTGACAAGATTCCTTCAAATGGACTTGATTGTACATTTTCTTTATACTCTAATAATTCAAAACGATATTCAGCAGGAGGAATTCCTTCTGAAACGTGCGTCCAAGTTTCAGCTTTTATTGGAAACGGAAAGTTATCTACAATCCAAACCTTGCTTGAATATCCACCAGTTTTCCATGCAATCAAAACTGTCTCCCAAGTTCCTGCAGGAACTGTTATTGTTTGGATAGCAGTTGGAATTACTTGTTCACCGCCAATGTTTCCAATCTTTCCCCAAGATTTTGCTGAAAATTCTTTCGGTCCTTTACCACCTGAACTTGAATCAGATGTTGCAAATGCTGACAGCCATGCAATAGATGACTTGAATGCACCTCTGTAAACTCCTAGTTCTGCACTTCCACCAGTTGGTTCTGGTGCAACTTTTCCTAGTTCTAATTCTCCTACAATAATTTTATTTCCATCATACACAACTGCTTCTGCAAGCCATTTTGTTTCACTGCCAACCTGCTTGTCGCCTTTTATCCAAAAATCCAACTCAAATGTAGCACATTCTTTGTAATCAACATGACACATGGAATATCTAAAATAATCTCCTTGTTTGAGACCCTCTCCAGCATACCATGACCCTTCTTTGTTTACTCCACCAGATTGGAATTGTGCAGACGCTAGTGGTAGCGAAACCGATCCTAGAATCAAAATTGCAATCAATGAAATAGCCATAAATGCTGTCTTCAAATCAAAAAAAATGGGCATTACGGATAGTTAAAGGTTATTCAAATAAGCAAATATAGAGGAAAATCAAAGAATTTGCAGACATGTGTGAGTGCTCCAAAGTTCACTTGTTTGAAGTTGAATTCAAGCTTGACGGAATGATAGTAGTACCTACACACAAAAATTGTGGTTTTGCTCTTGATGAAAAGCAGTCAGACAAGTTTCAGAAAGAATTGGTAAAATCATGGGGCTTCGAAGCAGAAGAAGAATAACTTTAAAAAAGAAAAAATAAGATTGTAATCTACTATCCAACTACATTTGTCCGACAGCTTCTTTACAAACGTTGGTTGAACATTTGCAATCTGAACTGCATATACAATGACCTTGCATTGCGCAATCACATGCATAGTCAGGATCGCCGCTATCAGCTTCGCATCCACATGCTTGATCTACCATGGTAAATCAGTAATCTTACTTATTTTAAAAGGTTAGTATAAAACATTAGAAAATTACCCTCTTGAAATTATCTCTAGTATTTCATTACAAGATTTCTGGACAAGATCTCCTTGATGTAACAATAGATTAGAGTCAGATTCAACATCAAAAGCGATCTTTAAGATATGAATCAAGTCAGGTTGTCTTTTCAGGGTACTTTTAATTTTAGTAAAATTTTCTTTGTTGATGTATCCCAAGTAAAAATAACTATCAGACAGCATTGAGTTTTTTACAAAAAAGTCATGTTTTTGTTGGATTATTTGAGAATGACTGTTTTTCTCAATAAGATCTGAAAAACCAATAGTTGATTTTAGCATTCTTTCTAAAAGTATAGGAGTAGCACGCTCTATTCCTACTGTCTCATTGATGATAGATATATTTTTGTTAACAGGAGTTTTTGAGAATTTTCTCATCATGTCTAGCATGTGAGAAGGAGAAGAGTTTTTCTGATTTAATGCACAAATTGCATCAGCCAAATAAAATGAGGCACATTTTTGCCAGCAAGATGCAAAAACATTTGAAGAATTTATTCCATCTTTACATTTTTTACAGCAGAAAAGAGAATCAATCAAGCAGTTCTTTGCAAAGTCATTAAACAGATTTAGTCTTTTTTCTTTAATTTTTGATAAGAACATTTGAAGTTCCCAAGATTCATCCTGAATTATTTGCATTTGATCATATTGTATAAGAATTTTTGATTGTGTTTCTTTTAATGAGCCATGATGAATACAAATGAGTTTATCTTCAAATGAGACAAATGTGTCAGGTTCAGGTTTTTCATCAAATATGGTTATATCATAATCACATAAATCAAAACTAACACTAGATGTTCTGCAACCACCTAACCCAACAGGGAAAATTGTCAGTCCTTGTTGTTCAATGAGTTTTTTAAAATTCATTAGAATAAGTTGTTTTAAATTTTGTATAAACGATCCAACTTACTAATTTTTACCAAACGATTTACTGTGTAAACATTTCCTTTAAATTGAGATTGGGATTGTTTTTGAACAAGCTCCTGTGGTGTAGTCCGGCTAAGCATACTGCCCTCTCAAGGCAGTGATCTCGGGTTCAAATCCCGACGGGAGCATCTCATTTTAGTGACTAAAATAGACGCAGACCATATTAGAAATGTGAAGCTACAGTTAAACAGATTGGAAGAAGATGCTTTTGTTAACTTTGTAGAATCAATAGCAAGTCCACAGACAAGGCGCAACTACATAAGAGATATTCAGGTATTTTTAAAACTAATCCCAAGTAGCATATTTGAAGAGTATGAAATTAAACATAATGCAGGAGATTTCCAGTTAGAAGACAGGTGTGAGGCGTTTGTGGCCTTGGCAAAAAAGGACACAAGCATCATAAAAAACCATAATAAAGTCATACTTGATTGAAATCAAACGAAAAGTGGATGTAGGAAAGTTGAGTCCTAATTCGGTGTCCAATAGAATCAAACCAATCAAGGCACTGCTTTCTGCAAATGAAGTAGACATTTCCTGGAAGATGATCAACAAAATGTTTCCGCGAGAGATAAAAAGCCAGGATAGAGCATACACAAGAAAAGAAATTCAGGACATGCTAAAGCATTGCACAGATATTATTGATAGACTCATAATTTTGATGTTTTCATCTGGGGGTTTCAGACTAGAGGCATGGGACTATTTCTGTTGGAAAGATGTAGTTCCACCTGATGGACTGCCACTTGGAATAGCAGTACATGATCTGACTTCCTAGAAAAGGAATCAATTCTTTTTTCTTTTTATTCTTTTCAAATATTTTATCATATGAAACAAATCAAACTACAACACAGAACATATCTTGGAAAAGACAAGAAAACCAAATACCTTCAACACAGAATCAACATTCCTCACGACATAATTAAAAAAATTAAATTGGAATAATGAAAATCAAATCATTCTAAATGTAAACACAAAGAAGAAAATTATAATTTTGGATCTTAAGACCAACAACTAACAGTTGTCTGGTGACAACCCCAAGTATCTTGCTCAACACAACTATACTTCACTAGTATTTAGATCACACTGATGATTTCTCAGTTTGTCTTTTATACGAATTTTGCAATAATACAAATTGTAATTCATACTGTGGAGTCATCAATCGTTTTCCAGACCACAATAGTTACGTCCTATGTTGGGTTGGGCAATTTTAGCCCAATTCTAAATTGTAATTCATGATCAAATAATATGATTTTATTCTTCATACGATTCCCTGATGATTTATGTGAACAATTTCTTCTTGAATCTTTTATACGAATTTTGCAAAGGGATATCATGAATCAATCTAACAATAATCTAACTTGGGAAGAAGTACAGGGACTGTCGTGGATTTTCGTTGATGAAAACGAATGATCTAATCTTTCTTTTATTTTAAACAAAATGCTTTTTGAAATGTCACGTTTACCATTCCACTGGAAAATCATTTCATGTTGTAAAAAATAAAGAAAATTATGGATGAGGTATTGAGGTTTCCCACATTCCTTTTTCCATCTGTTTTTCTCTTTCCATGATCAACTTTTCAAGATCCATCTCGTCATATCCTTCTGCGAGTTGTTGGTTGACATTAAGAACGGCATCATTTGTTCCCTCATAGTGGCTACCAATTCTTTCTGGAAGTGCGTCGGCTTGTTCTTGTGTAGTGATTACTGCACCTGGTGGAACAAACTTGCCATCAGATATCTCCACACCACCAGTAATGGTAGCTGATACTCCAACTGCAACGTTGATTCCAATCTTTGCATTAAACACTAGTGATTCCATTCCAACAAACGTATTGTCTCCAATCCATGCAGGTCCATGAATCATTGAACCATGCGCAAGACTGACGTTATTTCCAACATATGCTGCAAATCCTTCTGCAAATCTAGGATCATCACCTTTTAGTCTGTCACCATCAGCTGAGAATCTTCTATCATCAATGTTGTGTCCTTCTTCTACTGTCTCTAGTGCGTGAATTACTACACCGTCTTGCATGTTGGCACCATCTCCCACATGAATTGGTGTACCTTCATCTCCTCTGCACACTGCAGTTGGAGCCACAAAGACCATCTTTCCAATGTGACAGTTGCCAATTACTACTGCAAATGGATGGATAAATGCATCTTGTTCTATTGTGGGTATTACTATTACTTCATTGAAGCTGGTATGTACATTAGAGTGGACATTTAACCATCGGTGTTTTATCTTGTTTGCGCTGTTGTCTTTGTCAAGATTTTTGGCATTCTTGTTTTGATTGTCATCTTTGACATCATCATCATTGATGTTTTTTGTATCGTCATTATTATTGTCAGCATCTGAAGCAGATTTTTGGGGTGCTGGTTCACTGCATAACCTGTCTCCGCATACCTTGCTGCTTGTGCCTTGTTGATTTGGCACTCCTTGTCCTTTTAGAGCATCAACCTGGATTGGCTCTAGCACTGTAGATAACGCGACAGCAGATGCTAGGATGAGAATTGTTGCCGTAATGGTTATTGTCTGTTTTTTGTTCATTGATATGATGAAATTATGATATGCATAATATCTTTACTACATTAATGCAATGAGTAATAGGAATGTATTTTTTGAAACAATACCCTAGTTTTTTCCTTTTATGTAAATGATCCATCTTTTTTTGTGAAAAAAATCAAGATCTATCTGCCACTGTTTATAATTATTGTAACTACAATTGGACTAATATTTGATGTGATAATTCCAAATGTTTATGCTTTGACCCCACCATCATCGTACAACGAACAGATTTCTGCATTATATCAGAACAATATGTGGCAGCTTGGAAAGAACTTGCCAGTTGGTGATTCTTACACTTACAAGATTTGTGATCCTTCTGCAATACTGAACTATTCGGCTGAAAGTTATCATTACTTTACAAAAGATTTGAGACATAATTCCAGTCTTTGTTATATCATAAAACTATGTCAACCTGCTAAATTCAGATGAAAACCAGATTAATAATGACATTTGGTTAGTACAGGCATCAATTAGTGACATTTTAGGCACAGATAATTCCATCAGACGCTCAGTGTTTCATGTTGATTCTCAAAACTATGAGGTCAGATCAGCTGACACCATCCATCCAGACATCATAAGATACACCCAATCCTTGGAAAACACTCTTTTTTCAATTGTAAAATATACTGCATCTGAACCCAAATTCTTGCAACAGGGAATCAAGTGGGGTGAGGTCACTGAATATCTTGATAAAATGCAGATCAACCCGTACATGGAAGTTTTGGAGGAAAATCTGGAATTTCCCACAATCCAAAATGTTGTGGATTATTCTCAAAACAAAGTAATTTCACTGAACAAAACATTTGATGTATACAAGGTAGGATATGAAATCGACATCATTGATAGTGATTTAACACAAGAAGACACAAACAATGTAACTAATTCTTATTTGATTTACTCACAGTTTCCATTTCCGTTATAAGGACTCTTGTACAGCCCAGCTCACGTAGTGGAACCATTCAAGGAGACATACGTTCCAAAGATAGAGAAATTACACCGCTTTCTAAATGGATAGTTAGCTTTGCCAAAGCTTGGGGATTATTCTTAGATACTCCTGAATCAACAAAAATTCAAAACCAATTGTAGAGGAGGCAGAAATATAAAATGCAGATTAGAAGTAATGATAAAATGTCAGAAAAAAACCAAACAACTCAAAGAGATTACAGGAAGGCCTTTGGTCAATTGGCATCTACAAAAACTCAAAGAATTGAGACCTTGAAGCCCATAGAAATTCAATTAGATATTCAAGAAGATATAGCTGGAGGAATTCATACTATTGACTTTGAGAAAGGAGACATTATGATTAAACAATCTGGTATGTATCTTATCATTGCAGCTCCTCAAGTTGGTAAAGCAAAAGGCACTAGAAACCGTTGGATTGATTTTTGGGTAAGGGTAAATAATGTTGATGTGGCTTATTCAAACATTCGACGAGTCTTGACAGATTCTCAAGAAAAAGATGTCATACCACTAAACATGGTCACACACCTTAACAGAGGAGATACCTTGAATATAATGATGTCTGGAGAAACAGAAGATGAAGGTATAGGAATAGAGGCAATAGAACCAGAAGGAGAACCTGCAATACCTAGCATAATTGTAACAATAGTACAGCTAGATTGAGATAATGGAAGAAATTCTTCGCATGTCCCCTAATCAAATAGGAGAGATGGTAAAAGAATGGCTAGAAGATGATGGGTATATTATTGATAATGCAGGACTATCAAATACAGATTTTGGATGGACATTTACTACATGTGAACACCAGATTTATGTAGTAAAACTAAAAAACAGAAGAGACTCAGTTGTAGTATCTGGTAGTTTCATTTTAGGTAAAAACAAAGAAAAATTACTAAAAAATTCATTGATACAAGAATTATTCTATGAAATATCAATGAAGTATTTAGAACAGTGTTTAGATTATTTCTTTAGACCAAACTTTCAGCGTCCTGATTTAATTGAAGTGTGTAAACATATACACTATGACAAACTTTCAAAAAATGAATTATCTATATCTATCAATATTATTCGAAATATCATAATTTGGACTCAACAAAAAATAGATAAAGAAGTTTTTGGTGTATACAATACTCAAAAGCTTGATTCTGTAAATTCCCCAATTACAGAAGGAATGCCTTACTAAATTTGAATCATCTTTTACAAGGATAATTTTGAGTATTAGAATATGAATTAATTGTATATTTTTCAAAACTTTGAGAGGGCATCATATTGGTATATGTGATTAAGATGGCAGCAGCTGCCATTCCCTGAACGTTTTTTGAAGGAAGAATAGACTTTGTAAAATATTTTTTTATAATATCAATTGCAGTCTTCTATTTTTTTCTCAAAGTTGTTTCTTTTTGTGATTTATTTTATAGCACGTAATGTACTTGATTGTAATTGTAAAATATGAAGATCCTCTTCTACATTACCACTAACCAAGTTTATCGTTGCTGCACATTGATAACAATATTTTTTCTAGTGGAGTTTGCGACAATGTCGTTTATATCAAATTTTTTTGAGCATCTTGCACATACTGATTCTTCGTATGTCAGTTTTGATATATTCCATTGCTGAACAACATAAACAGTATTGGTCTTAGACAAGATTCCCTCAGGTTTTTAATTTGTACTAGTTGAAAAAGGTATTGTAAGACTTGATGTTAACCATGTGTTTCCATTATGTGGTAATAATTGGTGATCAAAATATTTACTACAAATTTTATGAATTGAATTAGAAACAAACCAAAGAGAAAGGACAGATGTTTTGTTATTTTTTTTGATTGATTGTTAAATATTCAAAAGAGTAAATTTTAGTTATTTCTTTGTTGAAATTATTATTGAACTCTTAATTTGAAGAACTTTTAGATCGTAGATTTAAAAAAGTAAAACCCGATTTGTATTATTTAGTGCATATTGTTACTATCAGCAATAATTTTTTCGAATTCTTTAAAATTTATTTCCTCATGTTTTATGTTAGTCATATTCAATTTTGAATTTGAGTGAGATAAATCATTAAGATTTTCAATCATTAGCTCTTGCTCAAATATTTTCAGAACATTTTTTATTTTTTCATAATCGTTGTCGTCCAGTTTTTTTATTACTGCACCCTTACCGGTAGTTGTTCCTTGTCTTGTGTAAATTATACCTCCCACCATACCTGAACCAAACTGTTCACCAGGGGGACCCAAGTTAATCAGAATTCCATCTGACATGTATATTCCGGAATTAAATCCTGCTCCAAAGGTAACAAGATTTCCTCCTCTAGCTTGAGCCATCGCTCTTTCCATGCAGCCTTTTCTTACAAGTATATCTACTCCATGACTATAACTTGTTGATTGATTGTTTTGTCCAACAAGTTCTGTTGCTAATCCATCTATGACAAATTTTCCACAATATCCTTTGTCAGCTAATCCATTCTCTGCATGGCCCTTGACTGTCCATGTTCCATTAAAATTGCAAAATGCGCCAAAGAAATTCCCAACATTTCCTTCCACAGTCAAGTTGAGTTCAACAGGGTCCAAATAACCCAACACGCCAATTCTATAAAGTGCCTTGGGGTTTCTTATGAGTATGTCAGTTTCTCCTTCTTCCACTTTTTTTCGAAGTATTGAGTTTGTTATGTTTTCATAAAGTATTGGCGAGCTGGCAATATCCCCAAATTTTTCAATTGCGGCAGTTTTGAGCCCATTTGGTAATATTATCCCGTACTTTTCATTGAGTTTGGTCTTCAGTAATTCAAATTCTCTATCAGTTCCTTTTTGCGAAATTTCTTGTGCTAATGACCTAATGTCATCTATATCCAGAGTAAACATTTTGTTAATTCCTGTAAAAGATCTTAGGTTTTCCCGGATGAGGAGTTTCTATTTTCTCAGTAGCACCTATCACATCTAAGGCAGACAGGTCAGTTGCCATGGCCCAAAAGGGTGGTTGTTTTTCTGTTCCTGGATTGTATCCTATTATTCCTTTTCTAGTACCAAACTTGTCACGTACGATAGCAAGCGAATCAGCCGTTGCTGCTATGTATGTAAATGGTCCATCTGCTCTTGATATAAACTCGCGATGTGCCCTCTCCACATCTCCATGTTTTAGTATTTGACTTGCTATGAAAACTGCAATTACTTCAGAATCACTGTCTGTGTAAAAGCTATATCCCTCTAATTCCAGCATATCTCTTAACATGTTATAATTTGTAATTTCTCCATTATGCACAATTGCAACATCAGGTAAGATGGTAGTACTAAATGGATGAGTGTTGTACGGAGTAACTCTACTGCTAGTTGCAATTCTTAGATGGCCTATTCCATGAGATCCCGTAATTTGTCGTATGTTGTATTTTTTGTCTAGATCTTTTGCTAGTCCTACATCTTTAATTAACATCATTTTATTTTCAAGACTGTAAAAGGTACAATCTGCATCATCATACAAGCTTATCAAATTTTCATTTATTTTGTCAGTTGAAGAATTAATCTCATCACTGGTGAATTTTTCTCCATTGGCTCTAAAGCTCTTTATTCTAAAAGAATTACTAGAATTACTGTTATCGAATATTGCAATACCTGCACCATCTTGAGCTCTAATCTGCTGGCTTTCCATCATGTCTTGTAAGAGTGAGCCAACATGTGAATAACGGATATCTGCATCATCCATCATAATCCCACATATTCCGCACATTTAATTTTCCTCCAAAATTACTTTCTCAAGGATTTTTTGTTTTTGTTGCTCATTTATTTGAATTTGTTTTTTACTTATGTGGTCGTCGAATATCTCTTCAAGGATTTGTGTGTATGTTTTGTCTACTCCCTCAAGCATGATATCTCCTTCCAAACTTGCCTTAATGTTTGAAGTTCTAAAATCACTAGGAGAGAGATTGTGAAAATTGCTATACCCTAGAGCAGCAGGAATTCCTGTTAATTCATTTTTGGTAGCCATCATGTGATTGTATATTTTTTTAGCAGTAATTTCTTCATCAAAGAATTCTTCAGAATAATGACCAACTTTGGCAATCAACAGACTTGTGTCATAACCAATGACATCCGCACCCAGTCCTGCAACCTTTATTATTTTTCCAGTACTGTCCACATCTCCTGCAACAATTAAACATGCCCCATCATTTTCTTTTCCCTGATAAAACTCATTTATTGAAGCCCTAGCATCATGTATGACAGATATTGCGTGTTTCTCTGCATATTTTTCGCTTTTTGTTATTTTTGCAGTATCAATTAAAATTCCATCTACTCCCAATTCCAACAATTGGGGGACATAATATGAGAAATTCTCATCTACCTCCACTATGACAGGACCCCAAAATTCTTTTCTAATTTTTTTTATTTTTTCAATGGTATTTGCATTGACATATTCTATTACGATTCCATCAGGATCAGATATTTGGTTGATGTCACTTATTATTTGAAAATGAGGGTATTTTCTTTCATCACATGGTTCATCTTTGGAAATAATTCCTATCGTTGAATTACTGTCTGCTAAATCATTTAGTGCGAGATTCAGTGAATCTTTTGAACTTTGCGACAAGTCAAATTCTCCATAAAGCAATAGAGGTATCTTCAAGGTAACCTTTTGATCTCCTTTTCTTCCTATTTCTGTCCTAAGCTTGATTTTTTCTCGGTATGGATCAAACGGAGGCCTTGACAATTGAGCCCCAAGGGCCACTACATAATCCCACAAGCTTTCATCGCGGTTTTTGTTTCCACGTTTTTCTCTGATTGCTCTTATTGCATCATCCATAGACTCCTTTCTGACCGGCTCTGCATTGCAGAGCTCAATTATGGATTTTCTAATTATTGCTTTTTCATTTAGTCTCAAGAATTCCCACCTTGTAAATTAAGTACAGCCATCGCATTCTCTATTCTTTGTTTGATTTTTGATACATAATCTGTTCCATCTAAAAATTTTAATTTTGAAATAATGCTGGTTAGCAAATCACTTACAACCAGATCATCAGGATTCATGTCATGAATGCTTTTTCTTCCAAGTGATCCTGCGATATTTTCTAGCTCGGTTTTTGTTGTTTTGATGTAATTGAAGATTCCATCTGCACTGTTTTCGACATCAAGTTTTTCATGAGAACCAGTAATTCCGGCAGGACAAATATCAGTATGGCATTCCTGAATAAGTGTACATCCCATTGCAAGAAGGAATCCTGTACCAATTCCTACTCCGTCTGCTCCCAATGCAAGTACTTTTGCCACTCTTTCAGAGTCCCAAATACCGCCATTCATCAATAGCTTGAATCCGTCATTGTCATGGGTCTTGTAATAATCTGCAATTGCGTTTCTTATTGGAAAAAGTGAAGCTATGGTGTTTATTCCAATATCTTCTCTTACTTCAAAGGGTGCAGCACCTGTACCTCCTGCCAATCCATCTACTGTTGCAGCATCGGCATACGATTTTAGAATTATTTCCATATCATCATAAATGCGTGAAGCGCCTACCTTCACAATTATTGGCATTTCCCAATTGGTCAGTTCTCTGAGTTCTAAAACCTTGGCTACCAAGTCTTCAGGTCCCAAAATATCTAAATGTCTTGAAGGTGAATGTGCAGGTTTGTTTGGAAGTATTCCACGGTTTTCAGCAACTAGTTCTGTTACTTTGGAACCTGGAAGCAATCCACCATGTCCTATTTTAGCACCTTGGCCAATTTTGATTTCAATTCCGTCTGCATTAAGAAGATATGAAGGATCCTTCCAAAATCTTCCAGATGCATACTGAACAACTAGAGGATATTTTCGTTGAAACAATTTATCCATATCAATCCCATCCAAATTACTATCCTTTAGCAGTCGGTCTGTATATTGCAAGATTGAATCCCAATGAGATTTGGACAAATGTTCACGAGATTTTTCAGAGCCATATACCTCCCATGGCAAAGCACCACCTTCACCGGTATTCATCAAAACTCTGATTCCATTTTCTGCAAGTCTGTTTAAGGCAAAATGTAATGCAATCTTTGCAGGTAACTTTACAGAGCCATAACTCATAGCTCCCACTGAAAATGGAACATCGGTTTTGATAATATTTTTAGAGTATCTTCCACCAATTGTCAATGAAGTGTCTATATCAGAATTATCTTGTTGAATCGAATTTAATTTTGCATTCTTTATTCTTATATCTGGAAAATAGTCATTTGGTACATGAGCACCCAAGCTAGCATAAGGAACATTTCCTTCTACTGCCTTTTGAGCATCAAGCAATAGATTTTTTAAGCTAGTAGCATGTCCAATTTCCTTTGCTGTTTTTTCCATGTTCCACCTAAAGTTCATAATGTCTTTTGATAGCGGCATTCTTTTTATTCCAAATTCATGTCTTATATATTCATTGGTAATGATAACCAATGACAACCAATTTCTACCATAGTTTATATATTGGGTATTAGCTTGAAATGACATGTTTTTACAAGATTACAAAGATTCTATACAAAATAATCTCGTAGATTTCAGTTTGAGCGATTATGGAAAAAGTCTTGGTTTGATAATTGTTGGAGAAGAAAATGAGTGATAATTCAAATCAAAATGTTGTAAAAGTATTAGATACAATAAAGAATGAAAAAATTGAATGGATAAGATTACAGTTTTGTGATCCCTTTGGAATACTACAACAGATTAGCGTTTCAAGTGAAGATATAACCGAAGAGGCATTTTCTCAAGGTTTGCCCAGATTAGATGGCAGTTCGATTAAAGGCTTCAAGGAGATTTATGATTCGGACATGCTACTATCTCCTGATCCTAATACATTTGCAATAAATCCTGATTTTTTTGACATGGACTATCGTGAAAGAGAAAATACAGATTACAGCACCAAATCAGCACGGTTTTTTGTAAATATTCATGAAGGATATACTGGAAAACGCTATTCCAGAGATTCACGATACATAGCAGAAAGAGCATGCGAGATTGCAAAAGAAGTAGGATTTGACAAGTGTTATTTTGGTCCAGAAGTTGAATTTTTCATTTTTGACAAGATTGTTCTAGGTCCAAGTCCAATGTCTACCATAAATTGGTCTGGAGGAACTGGTTATTCAATTGAATCAAGAGAGGCACCGTGGTCGACGGATACTGGTAGTGGTTATCATATTCCAGTAAAGGGAGGATATTTCCCAGCTCCACCTGCTGATAGTCTTAATTGTGCCAGAGATGAAATAGGGAGTACATTACACAGATATTTTGGAATTAAAATAGAAGCCCACCATCACGAGGTTGCAACTGCAGGACAAGGAGAGATACAGATGGAATTTGACGAATTACTCCCAATGGCAGATAATGTAATTACAATGAAAAAGACTACAAAAGAGATAGCATCTAAACGTGGCAGAATTGCAAACTTTATGCCAAAACCATTAGAAGTGGATAATGGTTCAGCTATGCACATAAGCCAGAGTTTATGGAAGGAAGAAAATGGCAAAAAAATCAACACCTTTTATGATGCAAATGATGAGTATGCCGAATTAAGCCAGACTGCACTATATTACATTGGAGGACTGCTTGAGCATGCAGGATCCCTTTGCGCCATAACAAATCCAACTACTAACTCTTACAGGAGATTAGTTCCTGGTTTTGAGGCACCCACAAATCTAGCATGGAGTAGAAGCAATAGATCTGCATGTATAAGGATTCCATCACATCACAAAAACATGGAAACTAGAAAAAGAATAGAATCTAGAATCCCTGATCCTAGCGCCAACATCTACTTGGCTCAATCAGCCATGCTGTTAGCTGGCCTTGACGGTATTAAAAAGAAGATTCAACCTCCCGACCACGTAGATATGAACATTTACAAACTTTCTGAAGAAAAGAAACGTGAGATGGGAATTAAAAAACTACCTGTTGCTTTGCGAGAATCAATTGCAGCATTAGAAAGTGATGATGAATACTTGCAGCCAGTATTTGCCAAAGATTTCCTTGAAGAATATTGTGAAATTAAAATGCATGAACACATCTCTGTATTTTCGTTGCCTTCCCCAAGGGAATTTTACTTGTATAGCAATGTATAATGACTATGATTGAATTTTGTATTTGTTGAGAATTCATCATAATTTTCTATCTTTTTGAATCATCATCGTTTTTTACAAACTTGGAATCATCAAAATGTTTTTCATTTGTGAATGAGCATATTATGATATGCTTGAAAACAGAATCTTAGGATACAATAATATTTGTGATAAAATAAAAATGGAAAACAAAGTTAGATTTGCTGGAGTAATCAATTCCAGAGGCCGATGGTTGCTGGAGGAATGAAAGAAAATGTAGAACCACTTGAAAGTGAAAAAGATGACGAGATGATCTTCATGGGGTTAGCATTAAGAGTGAAAATGCGAAGAGTTTGACAAACAATTAGGACCTGTAAATTTTTCAATGATATTAAGAGAAAAAGGATTGGCCATGAGTTTTCCAATCAAACATGATGATATTTTGTATATTTTTTCAGAATCTGATTCAAACTATGCCGAACTTCCATCAAAGATTACTAAAATTATACAAGAATAATTCTAGCGTCGTTTTTTTTACAGATGTTACATGTTACAAAATTTTAAAATCCACATTACACTAAAACAAATATGAAATGAGAATTTTTAGATGAAAAGTGAAATAATTAGTTAGTCAGTAAAACTTCCGTATTCTTTTATTTTATGCATAGAAAATATTATGCTAGGAATAACAGGTTCACCTTTTGGTTTAATTGTTTCAAGCCCTAAACCTTCATCTGCTACTTCTACGGACATCATTATGTTGATTATATCATCTCTATTGAATGGCAACATGGTTTGATTAACTATCACGTTTTTGTCGTCTTTAGTTCTAATGACTAAACGTACATTAGAGTGTGGAATATCTGTGCCATTTTTTCTTAACCAAATATCGACATATCTTGGTTCACTTCCTTTAGTTCTGCCTATCTGAGGTGCTGCTATAACTACATAAACACCTGATTCTGTAATGTGTATATCTCCGGGGTTTTCATCTGATGTGTGTTCTATTCCACTTATTGCATCATTTTGATTGAGGGTGACTATTGTAGGTTTCGTAGTTTTTGGTCTTTGATCTTCGGTGCTAGATATTTGAGCAAAACTAATGGCCATTAGTTTAAAGTGCATAATAAAGTAATTAAATATTTTTAAGAAGCAGAAAATTGCAAAACATATTTAATATATTAAGAAATTATTGTTTGAACATTAAATCTAACAATCTGATCAGAACCTAGTGAAATTTTCTCTTTAGCACCCTTTGATAAAAAATTAAACTAGTGTTTTAGAGTATTTGCGGTCTTTAGTTCCAAGGCTCTGGATAAATTGGTGCTAGTTCACATTTGCAGTCATCTCTTTTTCCACATTTTGGACAATTACAATTACAAAACAACAATGATGAATTACATGTTATGCACTTTGTGTATTCTGCAGTCTTCTCGCAAGTTGCTTTTAGAAGACAATACTCAAAATTAAATTTGAAATCAATTTCCTTAACATTTGTGTGTTTTACAGACAAAATACTAACAATTGTTTATTTGTAATTTCATAATTTTTCCCAATCAATTTTTTTAATTTGGAAACTAAATTTAGTATGAGTCATCATTGGTAAGCATTGGTTTTAGATGGAGAATTCTACCAGAAAAGGTATGAAGAAATGAACGATCAATAATAATCTTAAATCTAATATCGACGCATCTTTTATCATACTTGGAAAATCCAAAACAAAAGATTGTCAAGACCAAAACAAAACAGGGGCGCAATTGGTCGAAATTACAAGAGATAGAAAAATTTGCTGAAACTGTAAAGATGTATCGTCAAGGAAAGATTGACAAAGACATTTTCCGGAGATTCAGGCTACAACATGGAGCTTATGGCTCTAGAATGACTGATGATTATTCAATGATTAGAATCAAGGCTCCTGCAGGACAAATTTATCCATATCAATTAAGAAAATTAGCTCAACTTAGCGAGGCATTCTCAATAGGTAGCGTACATGTATCAACACGACAGAGTATCCAGATGCATTGGGTGGTACTAGAAGATGTATCAGAGGTAATGCGAGGACTAGCCGAAGTAGGAATGACATCAAGAGAAGCTTGTGGCAACTCTGTGAGAAACGTAATGTGTAGTCCCCTTGCAGGAGTCTGCAGTAATGAAGCCTTTGATGCAACACCATATGCATTTGCAATAACCAAATTCTTTTTACGAAACCCATTGAGCCAGAACCTTCCGAGGAAATTCAAATTTAATTTTACATGTTGTGAAAAACACGGCATGGCAAGAATGGTGGATGTTGGGTTGATTCCGCAAACTAGAGTAATTGATGGAGACACTCAAAGAGGATTCAAAATATTTCTTGGCGGGGGGTTGGGAAACAAATCCTTTGTAGGGCATCAGCTAGAGGAATTTACTCCAGAGGAGGACTTGGTATATACGTCAATTGCAGTAATTCGAATATTTGACAGACTTGGTAACAGAAAAAACATGGCAAGAAACAGAATGAGGTATCTAGTTGATGAAATGGGTTGGGAGAACTTTCAAAATGTGGTATTAAAAGAAAGGTCCGTTATGCGTGCAACTCAATCTGTTATTGTTAAACTTGACATCGATCATTCTTTACCTGAAATCAAAAAATCAATTAGTGTTTTAGAAGAAAGTGGCACTCCAAACCTTGATGGTTATTCTAGATGGTACAAAACCAATACAATAAGACAAAAACAAGAAGGATACTACTGTGTATTCATAAACTTGGAGGCAGGAGACATCACCTCAAGCCAACTTTTATCCTTAGCAGATATTTGCCAAGACTTTTCTGCTGAAGACTTTGCACGAAATGGATTTTCTCAAGGGATAGTATTGCGATGGATAAGTGAAGGCGACTTGCCAAAACTTTACTCTAGATTGATTGGGGCAGGACTTGCAAAATCTGGTTCGTTAACTATGGCATCACCTGTTGGATGTTCGGGAACTACCTCCTGTAACTTGGCCTTAACGAATTCACATAGATTGGCAAAGGAAATTCAGAGAAAACTACTGGAGTTGAAATTAGACGAAGATGATGATCTAAGGGATTCTACAATCAAGGTAAGTGGCTGTCCCAACTCTTGCGGTCAACATGAAATTGCGACCATAGGGTTCTATGGCGGAGGCGGAAGAGTAGGAAAAAATATGTATCCTAACTATCAAATGTCTTTAGGAGGACGTTCAGACGAGCATACCATGCTTGGCGTAAACTGTATGAGGGTTCCGGCCAAACGAGTGATTCCAGTATTATTGAAAATAATTGAACTGTTCAAGAACAACAAAAAACATGAAGATTCACTATCGTCATGGATTAGTAGAATAATCAACGGAAAAGAAGAAAGTGAGGATTCCGAAATAAGTTCAGTGGGAGATTTTAAAAAAATCCTATCACCGTTAGTTGTTCCTCCATCCATAGACGAAGACAAGGACTTTTTTTCAGACTATGGAAGTGACACAAGCTATCATACAGTTACAGGGAAAGGAGAATGTGCTGCTTGAACAGATATAGATTACCTCATTATCTTGTTGCGTTACAAATTGAATAGAATCGCAACAAAGATCTTTAATTTTATGAATTATTTGTGATTCTTAGAAGGATGGCTTTGATTTTTGGTTCTCAGTTTCTAAATTAAGAAAAAGAGAGAGACATCTTTGTTAATATGCATAATTTACCATTTTATCAAATACAGTTAGATTAGAGTCACATTTAATTTGTAGTTCATTTGTTACGAGATACTTCTGTATGCAATAATTGATAAAATCACTATATGAATTTATTCCGTATTCTGATTGGAGTATTTTTTTATGTTTTTCATAGAACTGTGATGTCTTTGAGACGGTTAGCTGTTGAAGTGAAACCATTCTATTTCTTTTGATAAAAGGTGTTTTAATGAGTTGTTTTTTCTCATCTCGTGGATCGGCGTTGATATTATAGGAACCATCATCTTTTATTACAGAGATGTCTTTGATACGAGGCATCTCCACAGTTGTTACAAACATACTTTTTCTTTTTGCATGATCAGATAATCCAGAATGTTTTGTAATTATTTGAGATGCTTTTTTGAGATTTTTGTCAGAAACTGCAATTTCTAATTTTGAGAGTGAAATAGAATTATTATTTGGGTATTGTTTCTCATATGTTTGAACATTTAATATTTTTTCACAATCACCTGTTAGATTTTGAACATCTATTATTACATAATTTATTTTTTTTAATTGGTTAATTATAGATGAACGGTTTGATCTTTTCATCAACGCTTCAATCTTTTTCACTAGATCAATTACGAGTAATGGTATTTATTCTTGGATCTGAGAATGGTGATTTTAAAATTAATAGAAAAGCAACTGCAACCATTGTTCCACTAACACCAAGTGGTACTTGTTTTTCCCCACGTGCCTCATATGCCTTTATCACATCTTCATTTTTAGATGCATCAGCATCGGACTTACCTGGACCCCAAATCCAGTGAAAGTGTTCACCATCTGAATGATTAATTTTTCCAATTGGTTTTAGTCCCTCAGGAAAGTTTGCATCTATTGGCATAATGTCCAAAAATTTGAGTTATTATTTAAAACCAGACAAAATTAGTTTATCCTAACATAATGAAATGTAATGACCTTTTTAGAAATTTTCATTAGTGATGTCTTGTAATTGTACTCTATGGTAACAATTGATCAGGATAAGGCAGTTTATCTTTTTGTTCATGGTAGAAAAGATCTTGAAGAATCATCAAAGAATCTTCTTGTAGAAAATGGTTTCTCGAAAGACAAAATAATTATTGCAAAAAGTGACATTGTTGGAAATATAGGAGATTATATGGCATTATTGTGGGCACCAAGAAACCCATCTGTCATAAAAATTCAAAAGATTACCAAAGTAGAAAAAGTAGAGAGGCCTGAAGGAGTGTTAGGAGTTTGGAAAGGAGTAACATGGGATGATATTTTTGAAATTCCACTTGCAGAAAAATAATTTTTTTGAAATGATCTAAATGATCTGAGTTTCATCAAGGGTTTAACAATTGAGTTATTTCTTTTTAATCAAAAATATACTTATTAACTTGCAATCTAATTTTCAATGTGACAAAGACTCCATCTGAAAAATGGAAGACAGAAATTGCGCAATACAGAAAAAAATGTCAAAACATTCATCAAATATCAAATGACATCAGATATGTTGGTGTTGTAAATTCTTACGGAAGGACAATGGCAGGCATTCTCAAACCTAATCTTAAACCCTTAATAAAATCAGAAATAATGAAAAATGAACTTTTTGTAATATCGTCTCTAATGACATTAAGAAAAGAAACTACAAGTAAAGTAGGCAAACTGGATTATGTGTTGATGCAACATCAGAAAATATCTGTACTAATTTTTCAGAAAGGCAATGTTGCATACTATGTCACAATAAACAAAACAGCAAAAAACATCAATAAAATTATAGCATCTATTAAAAAAATGATTTAAGATTTTTTGTTTTTAAAATATCTATCATGTCGTTCTTTACTCTAACACTAAATAAAATAATAATGAGTAATCATCGCAAATATCTAAAATAATTAATTTTCATATATGATGTTTGTTTTTAACTTTCGCTGAATGTATCTTTTCAGTTTAGTCTATCATCTTCTGATGGAATCTATCTTTGTACGGTCTAGTTCTAGGTCTCGTTCTTAAAGACATACCACAACATGGGCAATGAACACCTTCCCAAATAAGAAAAATATTGCACGCATTACATCTTTTCTGACCATTTCTGTATCTATCTTCATGAGACATCCATTTTGCCTTGTATCGGGTACAAACCTCTTTACATGCCATAGATTTCACCTATAGTCGCTTTTGTAGGGGCCGCCTTCTGAACTATTGTTTTCTTTTTAGATTTTGTATGTCGTGGTTTGACTCTCAACCGATAATTACAACATGGACAAAAAGGACCATCCCAGTAAAGAAAGAGTTCACAAGAGTTACATCGTTTTTGTCCTAGTCTGTAGCGTCCACTGCTAAATGATTCTTTGGATGCCTTGTATCTAATGCATATTCCATTACATGTAATTCCCATTATTCATCTCACCTAGGACAGAACTACACAAATTAATAACAAAAACATCGATTGAGATCAGCGTAACTCTCCATGAAATTTTTGAGACAAGTCAACAATGTTTACATTTGCTAGATTTTTTTCAAGAGCATTTAGGTTCTTTTGTAACACTTTGTCAGTAACAGGCAGAACAACATCTAGGGTTTTAGATTCTTTTTTCTTTATCTTACAGGCAAGCCTGATGGCAGCACAAGAAAGTCTTAGATGATTTTTTGACACATAATTCGTATTTTTAAAAACTGTTTTAATTAGAAGCAATTGCCAACCTAGTCGAATGAACGAGCATGGTTGTTGTCGCCTCTAATAAAACACAAATCAATAATTGTTAAATATCATTTTTGTTCAATAAAGACGTCATGACTTTACAAAAAAGTCATGGGCGCAAAGTTGTTAATGATGTCTTACAGGGCATGGGAAAAAGTGCTCTAATGCCCGACGGGAGCATAATTTCTACACTACCTAATTAAGAGAAACTGTTGGAACAACGTTAGAATTTAGTAATTTCAGAAAAATCAAAATTTGAGTTTACAATTTAATTTAAGTGTAGAAGAAAAAAGAGTATTTTCTAAAATTTGCCGGTGGAAATCACAATTACACATACTAAAGACTGAATTGACAATTAATTTCCAAAAACTATGGTACTTTGGATAATTAAAGTATAATTTCTTTAAATATTTTAATGAAAGTGGAATTTTGTTGGGATTAAAAGACATACCACTCAAAGAAGAATATCGTTCTGATAGAGACGATATTGTTGCAGAATTTTTTTTCCCATGTCTTAGTAATTGCACAGAGTACAACAGATGCGTAGATTTAGTTTCAATTCAGACTTTGGCTACCCTATCTATGGCATTTGATAATTTTACTTCAGGAAAAGCAAAATTAAAAATGATTACAGGACATAGATTTAGAATTTCTGATCTTAATGTTCTAACAAAGATTTTCTCAGAAAAATACACTAAGGGATTTCAAGGGGTTTTTATCAAAAATTCCAAGATTCAAAGGTTGCAAGACTTTGTAAATAACAATCAAATCGAATTAAAGATTGCAATTCCAAACTCAGAGCAGATTGCAAATTCATTTTCTGAAAGAATTGGAGTATTTATTGATAAAAATGATAATGCAGTTGCATTTACTGGAACATCAAAGGAATCCTTTTCCACACAAACAAGAGATTTTGAATCAGTTGATGTCTTTACATCATGGAATGACAAATCTAGAGTAGAGAGAAAGATAAAAGACTTTCAAGAGTTGTGGGACAATAAAACAAAGCATGTAGAAGTATATGACTTTGAGTATGCCGAGAAAAATAATTTGTTAAAATACTCCTCAGAATGGGCATTTAGTGTTTAGACGAGAGATTTTTACAATATAGCTTTGTTTTCATAAAAATCCATTCTGTTAATTTTATAGTAAATGACTTCACCTCTACGTTCAATTACTGCAATAACAGGCTCTTTTCCCATTTGTGTAATCTGCTCAATTTTTTTTTGAAGAGTTCCCATCTTTTCTTGCTGTCCCTCATTTAGCCCAAAAATCAGAAATTTTGCTCCTTTTTCACCAAATTGTCCTCTCTCATAGACCCTAAAGTCAAAACCAAAACCAAAACCATCTTTGACTACATATCCACGATTTCTTAAATCACGATATATCAAAAATTTTGTTAAAATTTCATCATTTTGTTTTTGATAGAGGCCCATCATTGTATCAAAATCAATTTTCTTTTTCCCTTTTTTTAGAATCAGCTTTTCTAAATAAAGAAGATAAAGAGATTCAAATGGTTTTAGGAATAATTTTTCTTTTTCAATATCCCCATATCCTTTGAGTTCCAAGTCATGAATCATTTCTTTTTTTGATATGATTACTTGTTCAGATACTAATTCTCCTTCAACAAGTGGAGCTTCTTCCATAATTAAGAGAAAGTTGTGTGTTTTTAATATAAGCATTGGAATATATGAAATGAATATGGCTAACCGTTAAAATATGGGGATTTTGGTTTGAGTTTATCATGCATGGGGCAAACTATAGAAAAGGTAATGGACAGCCATTTACTAGAAAAAAATACATCAAGGGCAAACCACAGATCAAAATTGCAAAATTTCAAGGTGGTAAGAGAGGGAATTATCAATATTGCATACAATTGCTTTCAAATGAGAAAGTTCAGATTCGTCACATGGCAATTGAATCATGCAGATTAGCGGCAAATAAAACACTTGAAAAAACAACTGGTGAGGCAGGATACTATTCAAGACTTAGAATTTACCCACATAATTTGCTAAGAGAAAACAAAATGATTGCAGCAGCAGGTGCGGATAGACTTCAGGAGGGAATGAGGAGAGCATGGGGTAAGGCAACAAGTCTTGGGGCCAGAGTTAGACAAGGTCAATGTATAATGGAATTGTATGTTAATACTGAAGCACATTTAGCAGCAGCAAAGAAGGCATTAAAGAGTGCATGTGTAAAATTACCAGGAACACCAACAATCAAAGTTGTTAACTGGGATGGAAAAGAATCACCATAGATTCTCTAGTTCAGATTTTCTACATTTTACAAATTCTAAAAATTCTTTAAATTCAAAATCAGAAGGATCTCTTTTTAAAATTCTTTTTGATTGGTAATAAAATGCATTATAGATTCTACCAATGATAATTCCAAGAGCAAATGATTTTGAATCATCAATAACAGATAAAGTTTCGGCAAGTTGTTTAATTTCCTGTTTATTTGAAATGACCTCTTGAATTTTTTGTTCTATTTTTTGAATTAGAATTTCATTCATAATTTTTCTTAGATGAAATAGTTAAAAACAGTTTAATATCCAAATTCTTCCTTTAGTGGTGTTGCAGTCATAGTACAGTTTGGTTAATATTCGAGCTTGCCAAGTTCGTGACCCGGGTTCGAATCCCGGTGACTGCATCCTATCACCAGTTCAAATTACCGACAAAGTTTCTCTTTAAACAACATTTTTTGACATTAAATAAATTAAACACCAACAAAAAACTTCAAATTAATTCCAATCTCACTTACTATTTCATGATAGGTTTATGCTCAAAATGTTATTCATCAGGAGTCTCACTGGTATTTGATGAAGATACCTTTGAGGCATTATGTGACAAGTATAGAGTAAAATCAAAGATAAATGAATAAATGCAATAATTAACCAGTAATCACATTGAAGACTACACACAAGCAAGGAGGCAGAGAGTTTACAATAATGATACAAAAAGAGTCTGAGGGAGGATACAGTGGACAGTGCCTTGAGATTCCAGGGGCAATCAGCCAAGGGGAAACTCTAGCTGAATTAAAGAA
>Ga0224497_10000361_pt1 | contig 32607 bp, 25 predicted proteins | sample SF_Jul11_sed_USG_4_FD_167970 | JGI IMG/M metagenome (GOLD analysis project Ga0224497, IMG submission 167970) | Sediment microbial communities from San Francisco Bay, California, United States - SF_Jul11_sed_USGS_13 | ecosystem: Environmental > Aquatic > Marine > Sediment | place: USA...
CACGCACCACCCGGAACGTCACAGCAACATGTATGCCTACAAGCCGCTGGCGCATCGACACGCGCCAGAGATTGCGAGGCTGACAGAAGCTGCAAGCGGCCGCGAAACTAAAGTCAATTTCGTACCGCATTCCGGCCCATTTTCGCGCGGCATCCACGCGACGATTCAGGCAAAAGCAAAGCAACGCGTCTCTGACCAGGTGATTCGCAACGTTTACGAGAAAGCGTACGCCGAGTCCGCATTTATCGACGTCGTGAGCGGCACGCCGAGACTCAAGAATGTTGTTGCCAGTAACTATTGCCAGATCGGCGTCGCCGCGGCGGAGGATACCGTTGTTGTGATGAGTGTTATCGACAACCTTGTAAAAGGTGCCGCCGGCGGTGCAGTGCAGTGGATGAACCGCCTGTGGGATCTGCCGGAGACGACGGGGCTCACCGCCACCGCGCCAGGATGGACCTGAGAGATGCTTAGTACAACAGGCGCAATTGCGGCCATCGATCCGCGCGTACGCGAAGCGGCGACTACGCTGTCCGTATACGGCCAGCTGCCGTTCGTTCCCGAGCGAGCGAGCGGTTGCAACATCATTACAAACGATGGCCGCCGAATCCTCGATCTGTATGGAGGACACGCTGTGGCTGCGCTGGGATATGGGCACCCGCGCCTTACGGCTGCCATTAGCGAACAAAGTGCGAAGCTGCTGTTTCAAAGTAATGCTGTTGCCCTCGAGGTTCGCGCTCAAGCGGCCGAGAAACTGCTCGGCATTGCGCCGGACGAACTCAAGCGCGTGTTTTTCGTAAATTCCGGCGCGGAGGCAAACGAAAATGCATTGCGCATGGCGTGTGTCGTGACGAATCGCAAAAAGATACTCGCCATTACGCGAGGCTTTCATGGCCGCACCGCCGCTGCGGGAGCAGTAACCTGGAAATCACAAAAGTGGTACGGTTTTCCATCGACTCCGTTCGACGTTGAGTTCATACCACGCGATGATTGTGACGCTGCCGCAGCGATGATCGGCCAGGATGTTGCCGCCGTCATTGTCGAGCCGGTGCAGGGTGTCGCGGGTGCTTACGACCTGTCACACGAGTTCCTGACCACGTTGCGTAAATTGACGCGCCAGGTCGGTGCGCTTTTTATCGCTGACGAAGTGCAGTCGGGCATCGGGCGATCGGGTCAGTATTTCGCCGTACAGTCGCACGGCATTTCACCGGACATCATGACCGCTGCAAAAGCGCTGGGCGGAGGTGTGCCCTGCGGCGCCGTTTTGTGCGCTGACGAAGTCGCCGCGCATTTCGGTCCTGGCGATCTCGGAACGACTTTTGGCGGAGGACCATTGGCCGCAGCAGCAATTATTGCAGTCATTGAGTCGATCGAAGCTGAGGGTTTGTTGCATAACGTCCGGCAGCGGGAAACACAGATTCGCGAACAGTGCGTCAAGGGCCCCGTGCAGAGAATCCAGGGCAAAGGCCTGCTGCTCGGGCTCGTTTGTGACCGCCCGGCTGTCCAGGTGCGCGATGCGTTACTTGAGCACGATATATTGACCGGCACGAGTGGCGACCCGAACGTATTGCGTATTCTCGCCCCGCTCGTCCTTGAATCGCATCATGTCGATCACCTTGCAGATGCGCTGGATTCGATCGCTCCGCCGATCGCATAATGGCCGATCGCACAACCCCAGAGAGACAAAAATGAAAGACTTCAACGACCTTGCCGACTTCACGAATGATCAAATTCAGGGCTTGCTGGAACTGGCCAATCGCCTTGATGCGCATCCGGAACCACACGCGCTGCAGGGCAAGGTTCTGTCGCTATTATTTCTGAGCCCATCGTTACGCACGCTGGCCTCGTTTCAGGCGGCGATGGTTCGGCTCGGCGGTGGTTCATTTGTCATTTCGCCGGAAATGTCGATTCACGGTATAGAGACGCGCCCTGGCATCGTCATGGACGGCGCAGCAGCAGAACATATTCGCGAGGCCGTACCGGTTATTGCTTCCTACGGCGACGCGATTGGCATTCGTGCGTTCGCGCAGCGCAAGAGTCTGGAAGCGGACATAGCCGAGACGGAGTTCAGTGCCCTCACGGATCTGATCGATACGCCTTACATCAACATGGAGTCCGCGATGGGCCACCCTTGCCAGAACCTCGCAGACTGGAAAACGCTCGATGACCTCGGCGTCCCGGCCAACGGCGGTAAATTCGTTCTGAGCTGGGCTTATCATCCGCGGGCGCTGCCGCTGGCAGTGCCCTCTTCAACGCTGCGCATGGCCGCACAACGTGGCATGGACGTCACGGTGCTTCGTCCGGAGGGTTTCGAATTACCCGACCCCGTGATGCGACAAGCCAGGGACGCGGCGGAGGCCAACGGCGGCTCTATTCATGAGACAGATGACAGGCGTGAAGCAATGCAGGGTGCGCAGGTCATTTACGCGAAGTCCTGGTCATCCACCCGGCATTACGGCGACAGGCTCGGTGACGAAAAACTACGCAACGAGCTTATCGACTGGTGCGTCGACGAGCCCTGGTTCGACAATGCCCGGGACGATTGCCGCTTTATGCACTGTCTGCCGGTGCGCCGCGGCGTTGTCGTTAGCGAATCTGTGCTCGACGGACCACGCAGCGTCGTTATCCACGAAGCGCGCAATCGGATGCTCGCGCAAATGGCCGTGCTGCATCAGATGTTAGGTGCTCAGTCATGACGGCCCGTAAAGACCGCGCCATCGTCGTGTCAGCGCTCAAACACGCGGCACCGTACATTCGTCTTTTTAAAGGCAAAGTGTTCGTCCTGAAGGCCGGCGGCGAGATCTTCGCAGACGCCGCCCAAACCCAGGCGTTTATGGAGCAGGTTGGCATTTTGCACCAGGTGGGCATCCGGGTCGTCATGATTCACGGGGGCGGCCCTCAATCAACCGCACTTGCGACCGCACTCGGACTCGATACGACATTCGTCGACGGCCGCCGTGTTACTGATGGCCCATCACTCGATGTTGCAACGATGGTCCTTAATGGTCAGATCAACACACGCGTGCTCGCGGCTTGCAGGGATCTGCAAATTCCGGCCGTAGGTATCAGCGGTGTTGATGCAGGACTCATCCGGGCACACCGCCGGCCACCGGTCGAGCGAAAAGGGGAGTCTTCAGTGGACTATGGATTCGTCGGCGACATCGATTCGGTCGATGCTGACATCCTGGTCAAGCAGCTCGATAACGGCCTGATGCCAGTTGTTAGCCCTTTGTCCTGCGACGAATCGGGAACCGTGCTGAATATCAACGCCGACACCGTCGCGGCCGCGATCGCGGCCGAGCTCAACGCCGAAAAGCTCATACTCGCGACCGGGGCTCCCGGCATCCTCGAGGACGTCGACGACCCTCAATCGCTGATCAGCTACGTCGACCGAGCCGCCCTCGACAAACTCAAGGCCGAGGGAAAACTGGCCGACGGCATGTTGCCCAAGGCCGCGGCCATCGACGCGGCGCTTGCGAACGGCGTGAAGCGCGTGCACGTCATTTCCTTCAAAGTAGCGGACAGCATCCTGCTCGAAGTCTTCACCAATGAAGGCACCGGGACATTGGTCGTGAATGACATCGCTGCGCTTACGCCAGCCGAGCAAGGCGGTAATACCGCATGAGCCGGCTGTGGGAAAAAGGCCTGCCACTGGACGAGCGCGTATTGCGCTATACGGCTGGCGAAGACCATCTTCTGGATGCGCGGCTGGTGTCTTACGATGTCAGGGGCTCGATCGCGCACGCCGAAATGCTGGCGACGGTTGACCTCATCAGCGCAGACGATTGCGCCGCAATCTGCGACGGTCTCAAAGCGCTTGAGGTTGGTTTTTCTCAGGGGGAATGGAGCATAAGCCTCGAGGACGAGGATGTGCACACCGCCCTCGAATCACGGCTAACCAAGGAGATCGGTGACGCCGGCGCGAGACTGCATCTCGGCCGCTCGCGAAACGACCAGGTGCTAACAGCATTGCGCCTGTATCTTCGCGATGCGGCAGACGACCTTGCAGGACGCGTGATTAGCTTGCGCGAGTCGACTGGTCAACTGGGCCAGCGACAGGGTGAATTGCAAATTCCCGGTTACACGCATATGCAACATGCAATGCCCTCGACTGTCGCGCTGTGGTGTGGCGGCTTTGACGAAGCGTTCGGCGACGCTGTCGACGGGCTGCAATCAGCCCAGCGACGCATTAACAAGAACCCGCTCGGTAGCGCAGCAGGATACGGTACGCCGGGCCTGCCCCTGGATCGGGACGTAACTACTGACAAGCTCGGTTTTGCCGTCACGCAAGCACCGGTCACGTCTGTGCAATTGTCACGCGGCAAGGCTGAGAGCACGCTGCTGTTTGAGATCACCCTGCTGATGCAGGACCTCGGCCGCATGGCCACTGACCTGTTGCTGTTTTATACGCAGGAGTTTGCCTATATCTCGCTGGCGCCAGAGGTGACGACGGGCTCGTCAATCATGCCGCAAAAACGCAACCCCGATGTCCTCGAGCTGCTGCGCGCGTCGTCGGCTACGGCCCACGCCTGTCTGGACGAGGCGATGATGATCACCGCAAAACTGCAATCCGGCTATCAGCGTGATCTACAGCGTCTCAAGGCACCATTATTTCGCGCCATTGACCTGGCGGCGGATAGCGTAGACATCATGGCCTACCTGCTCGATGGCATGAAATTTCGCCCGGAGAACATAAAGTTGGACGACGGCATTTTCGCCACTGAAGAGGCGTACCGGCTCGTTCGCGAAGAAGGCATTCCTTTCCGCACCGCATACAAGCAAGTCGCCAAACGCTATTCAAAGTGAGCGGTGGCGCTTTATACTCGACGTACCTTCCAAACAGGTCGACTCAAATGAAATCAATTTCCGCAACGCTTGGCTTGCTGCTCCTTATCCTTACTTTCGCTGGCTGTGGTCAGAGCGGACCGTTGTACGTTCCAGGCGACCCCAGTTCGATTCAGGCACCGCCTGAGGAACCGAAACAAAGCGAAGAGAAAGACGAAGACGCTGAGGATGCCGACAGGCAATAGCGCGGTCGTTTCCTGATGTCCGAAGTCGACCTGGTACTTGTTGACGGCTCGTCCTATCTGTATCGGGCGTTTCACGCATTGCCGAACCTGAGCAACGCGCAGGGTGAGCCGACCGGCGCCCTGCACGGCGTATTGTCGATGATCAACAAGCTGCGGCGCGAACAGCCGACAGCGCTGGTGGGAATCGTTTTCGACGCGCCAGGCAAGACATTCCGTGACGATTTGTATGCCGACTACAAGGCTACCCGCCCGCCAATGCCGGATGATCTTCGCTCACAGGTTGAGCCGTTGCTGCAGGCGATCAGGGCAATGGGGCTGCCGTTGCTGCAAATCGAAGGTGTTGAGGCTGACGACGTCATAGGCACTTTGTGCCACGCGGCTGCGGCAAAGAACCTCAACGTGTTGGTATCGACAGGTGACAAGGACCTCGCTCAACTCGTCAACGACAATGTGACGCTCGTGAACACCATGAACGAAAGCGTTATGGATCGCGATGGCGTTAAGGCGAAATTCGATGTATGGCCAGAGCAGATCATCGATTACCTGGCCCTCGTTGGCGACAGCTCTGACAACATCCCAGGCGTGCCGAAGGTGGGCGCGAAAACTGCGGCCAAGTGGCTCAATCAGTACGACAGTGCCGATGGCATCGTCGATCACGCAGACGAAATTGTCGGCAAGGTCGGCGAGAGCCTGCGTGAGAATATCGAGTCGCTGCGTCTTTCCCGGGAGCTGGCAACCATTCGGCTTGACGTCGAACTACCGATCGTACTCGATGAACTCAAGCCGGCTGAATCAGATACCAGCCGCCTGCGCGACCTCTACAGCCGATTCGAATTGCGTACCTTGCTAAGAGGGCTCGATGAGCAGGCAAGTGAGGCGCCACCCGACGCCGAAGACGTCGCTACAAACTACGAGACCGTCGTAACGTGGGCGGCATTTGAGCGCTGGCTGGAAAAAATTGAAGCTGCAGAACTGGTCGCGATTGACACGGAAACAACGAGCCTTGACTACATGGCAGCCGAAATCGTTGGCGTGTCACTTAGTGTCAAAGCCGGAGAAGCCGCCTACATACCGCTGGCCCATGACTATCCCGGCGCGCCCGACCAGTTGCCGCGCGAAGAGGCCCTCGAGAAACTACGGAGCTTTCTGGAAAGCGACGACCATAAAAAGGTCGGCCATCACCTCAAGTACGATGCCCACGTGCTCGCTCGCCACGGCATTCACTTGCAGGGCATGCAATTCGACTCAATGCTCGAGTCATATGTCTTGAACAGCGTTGCGACGAGACATGACATGGATTCCACGGCGCGCCTTTACCTGGGGCGGGAAACCATCCATTTCGAAGACGTCGCCGGCAAAGGTGCCAAGCAACTGACGTTCAACCAGATAGATCTCGAGACCGCGGCTCCGTACGCGGCCGAAGACGCCGACATCACATTGCAGCTGCACAAGACCTTATGGTCCAAGCTCGGAGAAGTCGACTCACTGCGTGATGTCTACATCAATATCGAGCAACCGCTGGTTCCTGTTCTTCTCGAGATGGAAGAGACCGGGGTACTGATCGATCGGCAGATGCTTGCCAAGCAAAGTGCCGAGCTCGCCAAAACAATGATGTCGCTCGAGCACGAAGCTCACGAGCTCGCCGGCGGCCCTTTCAATCTCGGCTCGCCTAAACAGCTGCAGCAGATTCTGTTTGAAAAGCTCGAGTTACCGGTTGTTCGCAAAACCCCAAAGGGGCAGCCATCAACCGCCGAAGATGTCCTCACGGAACTCGCCGGAGACTACGAGCTGCCGCGCGTCATCATCAACTATCGCAGTGTCAGTAAACTCAGAAGTACGTACACGGAGAAACTGCCGCTGCAAATTGCCCCGAGTACCGGCCGCGTGCACACGTCTTATCACCAGGCTGTTGCTGCAACAGGTCGCCTGTCATCGACCGATCCGAATTTACAAAACATCCCTATTCGCACGCCCGAAGGCCGCCGTATTCGCCAGGCGTTCATTGCCCCTGAGGGCCACGTTCTGCTGGCTGCCGACTATTCCCAGATCGAATTGCGCATAATGGCTCACCTGTCCGGCGACAAGGGGCTGCTGGCTGCGTTCGCTGCGAACCTCGATGTGCATCGCGCAACCGCGGCGGAAGTGTTTGAGACGGAACTCGAGGCGGTCAGCGACGATCAGCGGCGTTCGGCTAAGGCTATCAACTTCGGTTTGATGTACGGCATGTCGGCCTTCGGCCTCGGCAAACAACTCGGCATTCCCAGGGGACAGGCGCAGGAGTACGTGGACCTCTATTTCGATCGCTACCCGGGCGTCAAGGCCTACATGGACAACACCCGCGAGTCGGCCAGCAAACACGGCTATGTCGAAACGGTGTTTGGTCGCCGCCTGTATCTTCCGGAGATTAACGCGCGCAACGCGCAGCGGCGGCAATATGCGGAGCGCAGCGCCATCAATGCGCCTATGCAGGGAACCGCCGCCGACATCATCAAGAAGGCCATGTTGGCTGTATACGACTGGCTCGAAAGCGATCCTTCAGGCTCGCGCATGATCATGCAAGTGCACGACGAGCTCGTGTTTGAAGTGCCGGAGGCGGCGGTCGACGCCGTCAAAGAAAACGTTATTGACCTTATGTGTAATGCCGCCAAGCTGTCCGTGCCGCTGCGTGTTGACGCGGGCATGGGCAGGAACTGGGACGAGGCGCACTAGGCGCCCGGATCATGATTTAGACAAAGTCCAGATAATAACCTTCGAAAAATCAGCGGTTTACGATTTTCGAGGAACTCCCGGATCGTAATACACTCCAATTATCCTGAGTGCATTAGTCACTCGCCTGTTTACCTCCCTAAGCAGGCGTGCAACTTGGTGACCCCAAGCCAGTTGCTTTTTCTTACCCCGGGACACGTAGTGTCTCGGGGTATTTTTTTAGTTTTTGTTCCCGGCGCCAAGAAACTTCTCAAGCATTGCACGGGCTTCATCCTCGCCCTGCCGATTGAGCGCCGAGAACGCCTGCACAGTGGCTCTGTCGCCCACTTCCTTTTGCACCTGCAAAACCGCGGTAGCCATCTGCCCCCTTTTCAACTTATCGGCCTTGGTGAGGAGAATATGAATCGGCAGTTGCGCTTCGTCGGTAAAGGCCATCATCTGGCGGTCATAATCCGTGAGTTTACGGCGTATATCGACGATCAGGAGCAGGCCATTGAGGCTCTCGCGCGACTTGAAATACTGGCTCAGCAGTTCGCCCCAGTGGCGGCGCATCGAATCCGATACACGTGCGAAGCCATAGCCAGGCAAGTCTACGAGACGCCGTCCCTCTTGCAGACTGAAGAAATTGACAAGCTGAGTCCTGCCCGGCGTCTTGCTTGTCCGCGCAAACTGCCTCCGATTGACGATGACATTGATCGCGCTGGATTTGCCTGCGTTCGAGCGCCCCGCAACCGCAACCTCGCTGCCGTCATCGGGCACGAACTGGTTCAAGGCATTTGCACTCTTGATAAATTGAGCTTCTGGGTACTGTGACATGGGGGAATACGCAGGATTTCTGTGTATAATTTGGGGCTGCTAGTCTGACGGCTTCGGCGCCACGCGGCAAGGCAGTTTCAAAATCTCGCCGCCCGTCACTGGCCAATCATTTGCTACGAATTGTCGATAGAACTGTTGCGCAGGCTCAGGCCAGCACAAAGAAGATACGGATAAAGAAAAATGAAACCAAATCTCGCTCCGATCGTTTTACTAGCAGCTTTTACGCTGTTCGCAGCCCAGGCCCATGCCGAAAGTCTCGTCGACGGTTCTATTGATGCTGGCAAAGCAAAAGCCATGACCTGCACAGCTTGTCATGGTGCCGAGGGCAACAGCAGCATTCCGACTTGGCCGAATATTGCCGGTCAGGGCGCCAGCTACATCGTCGCCCAGCTGAATGCATTCAAGGACGGCACGCGTGCTGACCCGCTCATGGCGCCACAAGCAATGATGTTATCGGACGAAGATATGCGAAATATCGCGGTCTACTTCGAGAGCCTGCCCGCCGCCGCAATGGCAGTCGCCAACCCGGCTACTATCCGTAAAGGCGAAGCACTTTATCGTGGTGGAAATGCCGACGCCGGCATCCCGGCTTGTCTTGCCTGCCACGGCCCGACGGGGCGCGGCAATCCAGCGGCTAACTACCCGGCAGTGCAGGGGCAGCATGCAACTTACACTGCAAAGCAATTGCGAGACTATGCGTCCGGTGGGCGAACATCTGATGGCAAGACGCGCATGATGCGCGACATCTCCGCCCGGCTGAGCGCGGACGATATCGAGGCTCTCGCCTCTTATGTACAAGGCTTACATTGATGAGACAACCATTCGTAATGAAACAATTATCGTTCTTAAGCATCGTTCTCCTGTTGCTGGCCGCGTGTGGCCAGGAAGAACCAGCAACTCCCGCCGTCGAGGAACAGCCAGCCGTCGAGGTTGAGGCCGTCGAGACCGTTAGCGACGAGGTCACCGCTGACGAAGTCGTCGAAGAGGTGCTTGAGGTCGTTGAGGAGTCTGCCGCAGAGCCGGAGGCCGGCGAACAGGCCATTTTGCTCGCTCGGGCCGACACCAAACCCGCACAGCAGGAATGGAAGTTTACCGAAGGTGAACATTTTGTCCGGCTGGTACCGACACAACCGACGCTTGGTGGAGCCGACAAGGTCGAGGTCGCCGTATTTTTCTACTATCAATGCCCACACTGTTTCACCTTCGATCCAATAATCAAGGGTTGGACCGAGGACAAGCCGGCCAATGTGCGTTTTGTGCAGATACCGGCAATGTTTAACCAGGTGCTCGTCTTGCACGGGCGCATGTTCTACACGAACGAGGTCCTCGCTCGCAACGGCGTCATCAAGGATGGCGAGGCTTTTAACACTGCCGTGTACCAGGAGATTCACCGCCGCAATAACCGCCTGTTGTCTGAGGCAGCAATTCAGAAGCTGTTTGAACGCTTTGGTGTCAGTGCCGACGATTTTGACGCCACCTGGAACTCCTTCGAGGTCGATCAGAAAATGCGCGTCGCCGCTGACCTGGCGCGGCGTTACAGCATTGCGAGCACACCAACTATCGTGGTCAATGGCAAGTATCGTACCAGCGGTGCCGAGGCTGGCACCTATGGCAAGCTGCTTGAGCTCATCGACGAACTCGTTGCCCGCGAAAGCATTCGCTAATAGCACCAGTCTAATCAACACCTTAGCGGCGCCTATTTTGGCGCCGCTTTTTGTTGTAATAAATGTCCCCCCCGCCCGTTCTACTTAGGTAACGGGGCGCGGCACGGCTGCGCCCGATAAATTTCGGGACCGTGTTAAGGGGACAGTCTCCATGAACAAAAAGAGTTTACCTGGCAAATCCTTTGTAGCAGCCATTCTTATGTCACTCGTAGTAACTGCGTGTGGCGGTGGCGGTTCCGGTAACAAGAACCGAGAACCAGCGCCACTGCCCGACATCGGCGAATGGTTGCTACCGCTCGATCGAATCGCGGATGGCGGGCCAGGCAGAGACGGTATTCCAGCACTGCAAAACCCTGAGTTCGAGTCCGCGGCAACTGTCTCGCTCCGCCTCACAAACCTGGCTGTTGCCATAAGGCACAACGGCGCAGTCAAAATATACCCACACGACATCCTGAATTGGCATGAGATAGTCAATGATGGTCCGGCTGATGACCCTTATTCGCTGAGTTACTGCCCGCTAACGGGATCCGCGTTGGCATGGAAGGGGTTGATGAGCCATGCTGATCCGTCCTTTGGTGTATCAGGGCTGCTGTACGACTCAAACCTGCTGCTTTTCGACCGCGAGACCTCCAGCGTCTGGTCTCAGATGTTTGGTATTTCGGTCAGCGGCCCACGCATCAGGGAAATACCGCAGGCAATGCAGGTTTTGGAAGGCTATTACGGCACGCTGCGCGGCATGTACCCGGACGCAATGGTGATGACCCGCAACACCGGATACATACGCGACTATATCGAGTACCCATATAGAGACTATCGGACCAGCGCCGACCTGTTATTTCTCGTCTCCAATATCGATAATCGCATGCATCCGAAGACACGCGTTATCGGTTTTCGCTCTGGAACTGGTATTGAGGCCAACGCCGTTTCCAAGGTTTACCAGCTGGGTGCATTCGGTCCCACGTTGCAGGCGATCAACGATCAGGTTGACGGTCAGGATATCGTCGTCGTCGGCAGCACCGATCTGAACTTCGCGGTTATCTACAGCCGCGAGCTAGCCGACGGTACTATTCTTGCGTTCTCGCCGGTAATCGACGATCTGCCAAACATCATGAGTGACGATGAGGGCAATGTCTGGGACTCGTTCGGCACTGCCGTCTCCGGGCCACGAGCGGGCGAACAGTTAGCTATGACAAATTCCTACGTAGCGTACTGGTTCGCCTGGGCAACCCACTTCCCCGATGCTCAGATCCACTTCAACGACTTATGACCATGAGGACATCAGGGACTATTTCTGCAGTTGTTTTGGTGCTTGCCAGCTCTTCAGGCTCGGCGTTTGCGTCGACTTGTAGCTGCGCAAGTGTACCTCTGCTCGGGGCAATGCAATCGGCGTCGCCAAATGACAAGCAGTGGTTTTTTGCGAGCACTTACGAGTTTCATGAGCTCAGCGAGCTCGTGAACGGATCGTCAACGATCCCCGACCAGACCGGCCGCGACCGGACGTCGCAGGCAATGGTCCTGGAACTGAGCCATGGCTTGTCAGAAAAGTGGTCATTTTCAGCGCTTGTGTCAGCCGTCGAGCATGAACGCGAAATTGGTGGAGATAGAGACAGCGCAACCGGGCTGGGCGACGCCGTCGTCATGCTCAAGTACTCACCAAGCACCATATCGCTGTTTTCAAAGGACACGCTCTCGTTCGGTATCGGCAGCCGGCTACCGATCGGTGTGGATGATGCGAAAGATGAAGGGCTGACGTTAGCTGAAGACCTCCAGCCATCGACCGGATCCTACGCCGGCATGGTTTGGGCTTACTATGCAAGGGCACTCAACGAATCCAGAGGGGCGCAGATTTATGCGAGTGGCAGCTACACTTACAACGGCGATAATGACCGCGACTACCAGTTTGGCAACAACGTAACGCTGGCTTTCGGTGGTAGCTACCAGACTGCAACACCCTGGGGATTCAATCTCGAATTGCTTTACAGGAATGCGGATCGGGATCAGCGAAACAAAGTCGATATTCCGAACACCGGCGGAACATGGCTGGATATTAGCCCGGCTGTCCAGTACCACGTTTCGGATACGCTGGCACTGAAAGCATCTGCGAAGATCCCCGTCGCTCGCAATTTGAACGACACGCTGCAATTCACAACCAAGTACGCCGTACGCGTGTCGTTGTCCTATCTCTTTGGTAACTGACGGCCGATCTAGCCATTATCTTCAGCGACAATACGGAGATTGCCATCGGCTGATTCCCGCCAGTAAAGGCGCTTGATGGTTACGACGGTGTGGGTTGCATCGACGATGGTCTGGCGGAAGCGGCTCAAATACAAACCGTCCTCCTCCGGATCCGCCAGCAAGAGCACATCGTCCAGCGAGAAGTCTAGAATTTCCGCCGCGCCGATAGTCTGCAGACGATAAGCGGACCACTCATTTTCATTCATGCCGCGGTATTGAAACTCATTACTGTACAGCCTTAGGTAACGATACAGGTCTCCCGATAAATAGCTGTCTGTCCATTCGTCGAGCGCTGCATGCAATCGCTCTCGAATCGAAAACACCTGCTGTGGATCAATCCACTTGAGGTCGCGAGTGATGATTACCGGAGTGACCAGCGGTGTGAGCAGACCTGCAACAGCGAGCAACTCATCATTTGGCAACGCGATGCAACCGTCTGTATCGAGGGGTGGTCTGCGCTCACTGTCAGCCGCAACACCATGTATCCATATGCCATCGCCTGACCTGCCCAAGCGATGATCCCACGCATTGGGATAATCCAGCGGAAATGCAGTTGGACCGTACTTCTCATGCAATCTGCTGGTGTCCAACTGTTCATTGATGAAATAAATCCCAAGTGGCGTGCGCCGGTCCCATGCCCTGTATTTATCGACACCGTTTTGCCCGACGGAAATATAGCTTCCACCGTCAAGCTTCGCGCCCTGCTGCGTGACGACAAACCGATGCAATGTCGACGAGTTCGTCTCAGCGATGAGAACAGTCGATATCGAAGCTGGCAGCTGCAGCAAATAGCCCGGTACTGATCCGGGCTGCTGTGCTTTGGCCAGGCAGGAGAGGGTCAGGACGGCGAGTATGAATAGGCGCTGCATGCTTCGATATTACAGCTGCCCGTATGGCATCACCATGATATGTTGTCCCGGACAGAAATACGGCTTCAGGAACCCACAATGAAACGAATCGTTACTACTGCCGCACTTGCTCTTTGTCTGGGCCCGGCGTTGGCAGACCCAGCCACAGACGCATCATTTGAGGTACTCGCAGAGCAGTATCTCCAGGACTTGACGAGATTTTCGCCTGTCGGCGCAACGCTTATCGGCAATCACAACGCCGATGACCAACTCGACCAGGTCGATGCCGAAGCTCGCGACAAGAATCGTGCACTTTACAGAAAGTACCTGGCGGCACTTGATGAAATCGCATTCGACTCTTTGTCCCGCGCTAACCAGGTTGATTCAGAGATGTTGCGTGCGGAGTTGCAATCGAGCCTGTGGTCGCTCGACGAACTGCAACAATGGGCATGGGATCCGCTCGTATACGTTCGCATCTCTGGTAACGCGATTTACGGGCTCGTCGCCCGGGACTTCGCACCGATTGAGCAACGGCTTGCGAATGTTGCTTCGCGACTGGCACAGATGCCACGATTCCTCGAACAAGCGCGCGCTTCAATCGAGTTCGAACGCGTCCCTAAGATCCACGCCGAGACAGCCGTGCAACAAAACCCCGGGCTGCTGTCGATCATCGAGACAATGATCGTACCGCATATCGATACTCTGGCACCGGAAAGCCGGGATCGCCTCAACGCCTCAATAGAAACAGCCAGGGGTGCCGTAGCTGAACATCAATCCTGGCTAGAAGAAGAGCTATTGCCGCGAGCCGCCGGAAACTTCCGAATTGGCGCGGAACTGTTCGATGCGAAGCTTGCGTTTGCTTTGAATTCTCCGCTCGATCGAAAGGACATTAAGGCACGCGCCGAAGATGAGTACGAGGCTGTACGTAATGCGATGTATGAAATTGCGAAGGACGTTTACGCCGGCCAACACCCTTATACGACGTTTCCGGACGAAGCCTACAAGCAGACCATTATTCGTGCAGCCCTTGAACAGGCCTATCAGCAACTTCCGCCACGCGACGGCATCGTCGCCATAGCAAAAGAACAGTTGCAGCAGGCGACCGAGTTCGTCGTCGAGCACAACATCGTGACAATGCCCGAGGATCCTGTCGATATCATCATCATGCCCGAGTTTCAGCGTGGCGTATCCGTCGCCTACCTGGATCCACCGGGCCCGCTGGACGTTGGCCAGAAAGCATTCTATGCCGTAGCACCGTTGCCGGCAGACTGGACCGAGGAACAGGTCAATTCGTTCCTGCGCGAGTACAACATACTGTCGATCCAGGACCTCACCATTCACGAAGGCGTACCTGGGCATTATTTGCAGATTGCACTGAGCAACCGCTATCCCTCTGCGCTTCGCAGTACCCTGTGGTCCGGACCGATGGTCGAAGGATGGGCGGTTTATGCCGAGCGCATGATGATTGACGAAGGTTATCTGGATCATGATCCGCTGATGCGGCTTATCAACCTGAAGTGGTATCTGCGTGCCGTTACCAACGCGATCATCGATTCTGCGATTCATGTTGACGGCATGACCCGTGACGAGGCGATGAAGCTGATGATCGAGGGTGGTTTCCAGGAGGAGCGTGAAGCTGCTGGCAAATGGATACGCGCGCAGTTGACGTCGGCTCAGCTCTCGACCTATTTCGTCGGCTACCAGGAACACGCCGAGATGCGTAAGGCTGTAGAATCCGAGTGGGGTGATGAATTTACGTTACGCCGCTACCACGATCAGGCGCTGTCCTACGGCTCGCCGCCCGTTAAGTTCATTCGTGCCCTGATGCTTGGCGAGCCTATCCCGAGAACAGCGCAATAAGACACAAAAACCTCGCGCATAAAAAAACCCCGCGACAGTTACCTGTCGCGGGGCTGGTTCTACCTAAAACGGTAGAGAGCTAAGTAGCAGCTCTTTAGAACCTCAAACGTGCGCTCAAACGAATCGTTCTCGGCTGCTGGTACTGCTGGATCAGACCGTAGTCAGAATCAGCGACCCCACCGTCAGTTTCAAAGAACTCGTTGTACAGCGTCGGGTTGGCGCTGTCGAAGATGTTAAAGACATCCAATGTCCACAGCACGCTGGCATTACCCATTTCCATATTGTACTGAGCAGTACCATCAATGGTCATGATGTCCGGCGTGGTGCCAAGCGAGCCACGTTGCACGGACTCTCCACCACAGAAGTGTGCGTCAGCGCCGTAGGCCTGGGCAAACACGTCTGTCGGGTGAACACCAAAACAGCTAACCGGGCGACCAGACTGCCACAGGATATTTGCGCCAAAACGCAGCCCGTTGTCCAGTTGATACGTACCGAAGGCTTTAATCGTGTGACGACGATCGTTCGGCAGATTGCCGTCCGAGTTGTCGGTCAGCCCTGGCTGGTCGAAGTTCTGCGTGATGCCTGCATCGTCCTGGCCATTATCAGACTTGACGTAACCTTCATGGTTACCCCAGCTGTGCGACCAGGTGTAGGACATCTGTGCGCCCCAGCGACCGTCGAATGGACGTGCCGTTGTGAACTCAAGAGCAGCGTATTGACGCTCTGCTTCCGGATAACCCAGCTGAGCAGCTGTCAGATTGATCGTCTCATCCTGTTCAGGGATGTAGATCGTCATGTCGTTACCAGGATTGGTCAGCACGTACTGGTGGAAGCCAGTGAAGTAATCAGTCGAATTACAATCTCTGGCTGGCGTGCCTGCACCGTCATCACAAGCGAGTTCGTCGCCTGGAATTGTGGACCAACCATTAGCAGCGTAGTAGGTGTTTACGGCCGCGTCGATGGCGATGTCTTCAATCGTGGTCTCGAGGTTACGGTAGATCGCCTTGACGCCGAGCTCTACGCCCGAGTCGAGGAAACGCTGGTAACCAACAATAAACTCGGTCTGGTACATTGCATCGAGGTTCTCGTCAGTTACAGAACGTGTATCAGGTACCGTTCCATCACCGAATAAGTCCTGGTCGAACTGCGCGCCAAGTCCTGTCGGTACAAACTGAGCATCTACGCTGACTCCATCCCAATCAAAGTAATCCTGGATGTAAGTCTCGTTACCAGCCATACGAATGTTCGTATTAGCTGCGATCGGCAGGTAGTACAGGCCGTAGTTTGCGAAGAACTTCGATGTACCGTCACCTTTTGGATCGAAAACAGCAGAAAGGCGCGGAGCCCACTGGTTGTCGACCTCGACGAAGATATCGCCGTCAGCGTTCAGGTTTTCGAAGTTTTCGTTACGCAGACCAAGCTCCAGCGTCCAATTGTCGTTGACTTCCCAAACGTCCTGGATGTAGAAGGCGTCTGAAACTGTCTCAAATGAACCACCAACGCTGTAGGTACGACGGCGAGCATTTGCGCCCTGCGGACATTCTGTAACTACGTCACAACCGTTGTACTCGTTCAGCGGATCAAGCAACCAGTAAGCACCACCTGAGTTGATCGTTGATTCGTCAGAGAAGTTATCTTCCGAGTCAAAGCCAAACGACAGGTCATGGTTACCAACAACCCAGTTCAGGTCAACACGTGTCATTTCGCGTGTATCGGTACCTTGAGAAACCGTGAAGTTCGACCACTCGCCCTGAGCGGCAAAACCGCCAGCGTCCGTGTATTGGTAAACAACAGGAATGCTTGCACTTGCAGGAGCCGTTGTACGAGCCTGCTCATTCTCACCGTAAGAAACGGATAAGCTGAAGTTATCACCGAAATCACCGGTGTAGGTAGCAATCCAGTTGTCGCCGCCACGCTCGTACAGCGTGTCACCAACATACGCACCACGTGTTTGCGTGGCGCCGTCGAATGCGTAAACCGCTTCTACGCCTGTGCGCTCATCTGAGAAGTTCGTGTACTCGAGGTGATGGTCATCGGTAATGTAGGCATCCAGCTTGAAGCCATAGAAACCTTCGTCGACTTCGTAGTCGAAGTCACGACCGCTCTGGATACCGGCATAACGCTGGTCCTGACCGTTGTCGCTGTACAAAGCGTAAAAGAACAGGCGATCTTTGATGATCGGGCCCGATGCGAAAACGTCAAATGTCGTCTCGTCGTCCTTGTCCAGCTTGTTAGCCGCGAGGAACGTTTCAGGACTTTCATTGATTTCGCTTTCGTAATAGACGTTGGCACCGAAGTTCCAGTCGTTAGACCCACTCTTTGATTTGGCGTTCATTACGCCACCGAGTGAACGACCGTACTTGGCGGAGTAGCCACCGGTCTTGATCTGCAGAGTCTCGTAGAACTCGAACGGAACCTGTGAGAAGCCAACACCTGTGCGGAAGTTGGTTGTATTCAGGCCGTTGATGAAGCTCGTGTTCTCGGCGATTGACGCGCCAGCAAATGCAACGTTGCCGTTGCCGCCGAAGCGGTAGTCACCACGACTCGTGCCTGGTGCCAGCAGTGCAACCGATGTCAGATCGCGTTGTACAGGCATTTCAAGCAGTGCATCAGCTGTGATTACGAGGCCAGATTCGGCAATGCTCGTATCCAGAGCCTCAACACGAGTACCGGTAGTTACGATCTCTTCGATCGCCTCTACTGTGGTTGCCATTGCAACTGTCGTTGCGCTACCCAGTGTAACGGTAACCGTGGCGCTATCAACCATGTTGCCGCTCTGCAGAACGCGCACTTCGTACGAGCCCGTTGGCAGACCGTCAAAACGGAATGCGCCATCAGAAGTTGATTTGGATTTCGTTGTACCACGCGAGTCGTCCGTAACTTCTACCACAGTACTCGAATCAGCACCGACTACTGTTCCACGAATGGAACCGCCGGACTGTTGAGCTTGGGCAGAGGTTGCGAGACCCAGAATCAATACAACAGCCGCAAGGCCGCTGAAAAGCTTCCGGGTGACAGACGCAGCAGATTTAATGCTGATCATTAGTGTGTCCCCTATGCTGTAAAGAGTGATCTCTAACTATATGTACTTGAGAAGAACGTCTTAACCGTCTGTTTTTTACACTTGCGGCCGTGAACGGGCTTTCCCACGTAGAGCAAGCGTAACATAAATGCCACAAACGCCAAATACATCTGGTTATAAGGCGATTTGCGGCCTTTTCGGGGACTATACAGACACCATCTTTTACACCATAAAGAACCTATATCTATTTGTTTTCACGCTGTTTTTTGTCATTTCACGTGATCGAAAGCAAGCCTCGTCCAGCTATGCCACAGGCGTGATATGTCAAGCTTTTCCGGGTCGATTTGCGCACCGTTTTGCGTGCCCGTTGCATTTTTACAACAAAGTTTGAGTGCTTATTCGTAGCGTAAAGCATCGATAGGATTCAGCCTCGACGCCTTGACCGCAGGCAGCATCCCGAAAATGACACCAACGGCAGTGCAAAACAGCAGGCCAACTACCGCCCATCCAACGGGAACAACCGCTTCGAATGATGACGAAATTCCCATCTTCACCATCATGTTGCCAATACCAAAGCCGACGGCAACACCGATGACGCCGCCGACGTTGCACAACACAATAGCTTCGAGCAGGAATTGCCGCAAAATGAAACGTGGTTTTGCACCGAGAGATTTGCGGATGCCAATTTCCTTTGTTCGCTCGGTTACTGAAACCAGCATGATATTCATGATGCCGATACCTGCGACAAGCAACGCAATGATGCCGATGATAAATGCGCCTACCTTGATGCCGGCTGTCATTTGATTGAACTCATTAATAGTGCTTTCGGAATTGAAGTACTCGAAGTTGTCTTTCTCTCCGCGACGCACACCGCGGACGCGGCGTAACACCTGCCTTGTCTCTTCAATAGCGTCATCAATTAACTCCGGTGACTTCGCGTGCACCGTAATGTTGACGGATCGTTCAAAGCCATTCCTGTCCGTCATTCCATAGGTACTAACGAATGTCGAAACAGGCATCAGGATATAGTTGTCGTACTGACCTCCGAATGCCGATTTCTTCTCGTCGAAAACACCAACAACCTGGTACTTGCGTCCGTCGACACGGATATCGCGGCCAACCGGGTCAAGAAACGGATACAAGCTCTGCGCAATGGCGCTGCCAATTACGACAACCTTGCGACCCGCGCGTACGTCCGTCTGTGAAATGTTTCGGCCATAAGCCACGAAATGCGTGTTGTTCTGCGGGTATTCGGGCGTACCACCAACAATCGAAATGTTGTCGTTTGTTTCCTCACCGCGAAATTCCGCCTTAAAACCGAAATCCCAAATCTCGGAACCGACGATATCTACCGACTCCACATTATCCCGAATAGCCTTTGCATCACTCAATGTCACGGGCGGGCGTCGCATTGCCTCACGACGCTCCTCATCAGTTGAAAATCCACTTGGCCATTTTTGTACCTGAAAGGTCTGTGCGCCCAGGACGCTCATCTCCTTTTCCATCGTGCCCTGAACTACGGAAATACCGGTCATCACCGCAATTATCGAGGCAACACCGAGGACGATTCCAACCAGCGTCAGCGACGACCGCAACTTGTTAGCACGGATAGCTTGTAAGGACATGATGACTGAATCAATTCTTTGCATAGCTCTTTCCTTCGGGCCTATTCGTAGCGCAGCGCTTCAATAGGATCGAGACGCGCGCCTTTGTAGGCTGGCACGATGCCGGCAACAACGCCCACCAATGCAGAAATCAGGACCGCCGCAACCATAATTCCAGGTGACAAACTTGCCGGCATTACATCCAACTTGTTGATGAGGGCGGTTATGGCCGCAGCGATACCGATTCCTATCAGTCCACCGGCCACGCAGATCACGGCCGACTCGAAAAGAAACTGCATCAATATGCTGCGCCGTTTCGCACCTATCGCCTTGCGGATACCTATCTCTCTGGTTCTCTCGGTTACCGACACGAACATGATGTTCATAACACCGATGCCACCGACGAATAGCGCGATACTTGTGACCAGCAAACCAATGGCGAGGACAACTCCTACGACGCTGTTAAACGCGCCTAGTAAGGAGTCGAGCTTGTTGATCGAAAAATTGTCTTCTTCAGCCGGCTTGAGCTTTCGAATCTTGCGCATTTCACCAATGACTTCGTACTCGAGTTCGCTCAGGTCTGAAATCGTCGACGCTTTAACCGCAATATCGACATCCGTGAATCGACGACCGCCGAAGGACTTGACGAAAGTTGATATCGGAATAAACACCTGGCGATCAAAGTTCGGACCACCCAGCGTGTTGCCACCTTGTTTCTCGAGGACTCCAGCGACGCGAAAATGATAAGCACCAATATTGATTTCTTTGTTTAGTGGGTTGACCGATCCAAAAAGATCCTCGGCGACCTCCTGACCGATGACAACCGTATTCTTCTTGTACCGGACATCGAATGCCATCAGGAAGCGGCCTATCTCGGGCATGCGGCTTGTAATGATGGGCATTTTCTCAGTCGTACCAATCACCGGTATGGCATCCATCGTAGTCGACCCGAAACGCAGATCCCGTCGCGTATCCATGCTCGGGCTGACGATCGCTCGGCCTTCAAATGCCGCCTCGAGTTTGGTCGCTTCATCGAGATTGAGATTGGGGCGATTCCTGAAGGAAAAGAAATCGTTCATGGTGATCCACGGCATGCGTGATACATACACAACGTCCGCGCCAATAGCCCCAGCAGCCTGGGCAAACGACGACTGCATGCCGTTGAAGGCTGTCATCGTCGTGGTCACTGCAACGATTCCTATAATGATGCCGAGCGTAGTCAGTGCGCCGCGCGCTTTGTTGGCGACGATTGCGCTTAACGCTATTCTCATCGATTCGCGAGTATCGAGAATTACATTCATCAGATAGACCTTTATTCGGCCGCTTTACCCGACACTGGCCGTTCCAACCTCATACTCAGCCGGCACCGGGCCAAGGTATGAGTCAGACAAGAGTTCGTCTGCCGAGAGAATATCGCTCTCGATTTTTCCATCGCGGAGGCGGATCGACCGATGCGCATGCGCCGCGATGTAATCCTCATGGGTTACAAGAATGATGGTCTGACCATCGGCATGGAGATCGTCAAACATTGTCATGATTTCATCGCCGGTCCTGCTATCGAGGTTACCCGTCGGCTCATCCGCAAGAATGATCGAAGGGTTGAATACCAGCGCTCGTGCTATAGCCACACGCTGACGCTGGCCACCCGACAACTCGTTTGGTTTGTGCTTCATACGATCTGCAAGCCCGACCTGGTCAAGTGCTCGCTCCGCACGCACCCGACGCTCGGCTTTCGCCATACCTCCATAAATCAGTGGCAGCTCGACGTTGTGCAGAATGTCTGCACGAGGAATGAGGTTGAATGTTTGAAACACGAAACCGATCATGCGATTCCGAATTTCGGCAAGATCCGACTCATCCTTGTTCGCCACCGCCTCACCGCCGAGCGCGTAGCTGCCGCTCGTTGGCACATCAAGGCAGCCGATAATATTCATCAGCGTGGACTTGCCTGAACCTGACGGACCCATGATAGCGACATACTCATTCTCACCGATGTCGAGTGAGACGCCGCTTAGTGCGTGCACTTGCTCGTTGCCCATCTCATACGTCTTAACGACATCCCGCAGCTCAAGTACTGCCGTTTCCGGTTTCTTGTTTTTCATCCGTCTAGCTCCGTCTCTTCAGGCGTTATCCGATTCTTCATCGCCGTCATTGTTGACGACGACTTCTTCTCCATTGCCGAGATCCGCTGAGATCGCCCGGTAACTGCCGGTAACGACTTCCTCGTTTTCCTCAACACCCGAAATAATTTCGATCATGTCATCGCTCTGAATGCCGGTTTCTACCTGCCTGGCAATAACACGCCCGTCTTCCTCAACACAAAATACGATCTCGACAAAGCCATCGTCGTCCGCCGTGAATCGTTTTTCTGCTTCGGAAACCTCTTCGCCTTCGAGCGTTAGCTGGTCAATCGTGCGGACCGCAACGCTCTGGATTGGCACGCCAATCACGTCAGTTTTCGTCATGGTGCTGACATCAGCGCTGGCGGTCATGCCGGGCCGTAATTTGGAGATTTCGCCGCTTATGGCGATCTTCACCTCAAATTCGGTCTTCTGACTGGTCGTGCCCTGTGCGTCTGTGTTTGCAGTATTCGAGATTTCGTAAACAGTACCTTTCAACGTTTCGCCGAACAGCGCGTCGACTTTTATCTCGGCCTCCTGGCCCAACTGCACATTGACGATGTCATTTTCGTCGACATTGACCTGTGCTTCCATTTCCGTCAGGTCCGCCACAATCATGATGAGGTCTTCCTGAAACTGCGAACCGATCGCCATCTCGCCCTGCTCCTTATCGAGGTCCGAAATGGTGCCGGCCATCGGTGCATAGATCCGCGTCTTCGCCAGGCTGTCCTCGGCTTGCTTGAGCGTGCCCTTCGCCTGCTCTACCTGGTCAAGCGCGCTCTGATAGCGCGCGATTTCAACCTGGTAGGCCGCGTCATTGGCGTCCAGGACCGATTGCGACTCGAGCTTGCGGGCAACAACATCCCGTGCCCGGTCATAGTCTTTCTCGGCCTTGAGCATGTTCTGCCGGACGAGCTCTGCATTTGCCTGCGCGGATCGAACACTTGCCTGAGCGCTCTCCACAGCAGCGAGATACCGCTCGCTGTCGAGCTCGGCCAGCAACGTGCCTTCCTCGACCCAGTCACCTTCCTCCACATGCAACGCGATAATTTTGGCGCTGACATCGGCGCTGATACGGATTTGGGTCTTCGGCTGGATACGCCCGGTTGCGTTGACGGTTTGGACAATCGTCTCGCGATTAACCGTCGCGGTCTGGACTTCCTGAAGCTCTTCTTTGCCGCCGCTGACAATCATGGCCCCAGCACCAGCAGCGACAACCAAGGCACCGACTGTTATCCATAGGGTTTTCTTTTTCATTATATGTCTCAAAGAGTTAGTGATCTGGTGATGTAGTGTACTATAACACTAAGTTATCAGATTGCAATCGCGCTGAAGCTTAGACGTGTCAAAACGGCATCGTTCTGACGATCTCCATATCAAATGGCTATTTGCCGGCGCACCCGAGCAGCGCCGCCGCGGCCGCACCCTATCAATTAGATGCATGAAACCGGGATTTGGTTTAGCAAAATTCAGCCCGCGGCTGGCGATTCGGAACACTACACAGCCGGCAGACGGCGCATTTCTCTCGGTCATGGCTCCCTGCGGTCCGCTTTACTTCCCTCGATAAACGCCCCGCCCGCCGGCTCTACGGTGATGGTCGTAGGGCCGGGAGCGTGGGATCTTTTTTTCCGGAAATAAAGCGCAGCGTAGCGAGCCATTCCGGAAAAAAATGATGCCACGCTAGACGGCCGTGCGCTGTTCCGGATCGCGGGAGTTGACCGTGTGGTGAGGCGCGCCGTCTGCCGGCTATGTAGAAAACGCATCGCGGTCGCAGGCCGCGCGGGACAGATCAGATCGGTAGGACGGTTGTGTGTTTGATGTCCGAGAGGACGATGCTCGAGTTGACTTCCTGGATCCCCGGCAACTGCGACAGCTTTTCGAAGAAGAACTGCTCATACGCTTTGATATCTTCAGTCACGATGCGCAGCAGGAAGTCCACGCTGCCCAGTACAACGTAACAATCGAGGACCTCCGGGTAATCGCTGACGGCTTCCGAGAACGCTGCGAGATTGCTGCGGCCGTGAGAGGTCAGCTTGACGTGTGCGAACACCATCGTGTTGAGGCCGACCTTCTCACGATCGATCTTGACGGGTTGATCCATGATCACGCCCTCGTCACGCAGACTCTGTATGCGTCGCCAGCAAGCGGACTGGGACAGGCCGATCTTCTCGCCTAGTTCAGACGCATTTATGCCCGGCACTTTCTGCAGCCATTCGAGTATTCGGCGGTCCGTCTGATCCAGGTCAATTGATTGCATTATTAATGTTCAATGATTGATATAATTGCATAGATTATGCGCTTTTTGTTCATATATCAAATGAAAAAGCAACGAAAATGCCACTTCAGCCGGATATCATAGGTGCCACCCTTGTGCACGAGAGAGCATCACCATGAGCGTTTTCGACCATCCGGAATTCGATCAACATGAGTCGCTGCATTTCGTTCAGGATCCAGAATCCGGGCTCAAAGCGATTATCGCTATTCACTCAACGGCGCTCGGCCCCGCCGCAGGTGGTTGCCGTCGCTGGCAATACGCGAACGACGACGATGCGCTGACCGATGCGCTGCGGCTTTCACGTGGCATGACCTACAAGAACGCAGTGGCCGGCCTTAAATTCGGCGGCGGCAAGTCGGTCATACTGGCCGCCGACAACGCGCCCAAATCTGCGCAGCTTTTTCACGCTTTTGGACGACAAATCGAAGCCCTGGGCGGACGCTACATTACGGCTGAAGATGTCGGTTGCAGTGTTGAGGACATGCGCCTCGTAAAGGAACAAACCAACTACGTGTCCGGATTACCCAAGAGTGGCGACAGCGCCGGTGGCGACCCGTCGCCACACACAGCACTGGGCGTTTTTCTGGGCATTCAGTCGGCGCTCAAAGCGAAGTCAGGTAACGATTCTCTGGACGGCGTTCGGGTTGCCGTTCAGGGCGTTGGGCATGTTGGCCTGCATCTCTGCCGAATGTTGCACGAAGCCGGAGCCACCCTGGTGGTTTCAGATGTCAACGGCAACAACATAAAGCTGGCTAGCGACGAACTTCCGGTCACAGTGGTTGCTCCAGCCGAGCTGCTCTATAGCGATGTCGATGTACTCGCCCCGTGTGCACTTGGTAATATCCTCACGTCGCAAACCATACCTTCGATAAAAGCCAAGATCATCGCCGGCGCTGCCAACAACCAACTCGCGACCGATGACGACGGCAAGCGATTGGCAGAACACGACATCCTGTATGCGCCTGACTACGTCATTAACGCCGGCGGTATTATCAACGTCGCGCACGAGTACTACGGCGATGGCTCCGAGGAAAACGTGCGCGCCGATATCGCGAGAATACCCGAGCGTCTCGACGCAATTTTCGCCGAAGCGCTTAAGACCGGCAGACCGACCAATGCCATTGCGGATGAATTGGCAAGACGCCTCGTGTCAGGACAAGTGCTACAGGAGCGGCGCTCAGCATGAATAAAAAATCGAGGCTCCATATTCCCCGGCCATCAGCTCGCCCGGGCGAAAAGCCAGACTTCAGTTACCTCAATTTGTCTCCGGCAGGTAGTGTCGACAAACCGCCGTTCGATTCCCGCACGCGAGACATCGAGAACCTGAGTATTGAACTCGTGCGTGTTCTCGACGACAACCATGAAGCCATTGGTCCCTGGGTACCGGACCTCGACCCCGGAAAGCTGCAAATCGCATTGCGCTGGATGGTGATGACTCGAGTCCTCGATGCTCGCATGTGGCAAATCCATCGGCAGGGGCGCATCACTTTTTACATGGAGTCAAAAGGCGAGGAAGCGGTATCGATCGCGCAGGCGATGGCGCTGCGGCCCGGCGACATGTGTTTCCCGTCATACCGAAATCAGGGCATTTTCCTGTATCGAGGTATGAAGCTTGTCGACATGATGTGCCAGTGCCTTTCGAATACCGGAGACATGTGCAAAGGCCGCCAGCTGCCGATCATGTACCACAGCAAGAAAGCCAACATGTTTTCCATCTCCGGAAATCTCGCCACACAATATCCGCATGCCGTTGGCTGGGCGATGGCCTCGGCCATCAAGGGTGAAGACCACATCGCCGCATCCTGGGTCGGTGACGGCAGTACCGCGGAAGCAGATTTTCACCATGCCCTGACCTTCGCGGCAGTCTACCAGGCGCCCGTTATCCTCAACGTCGTTAACAACCAGTGGGCTATTTCGACGTTCCAGGGAACGGCTGGCGGCCAGCGCCGCCCGTTCGCCGCACGTGGGCTTGGCGTCGGAATTCCAGGCATCCGTGTCGATGGTAACGACCTGCTCGCCATTTACTCAGTCACCCTTTGGGCGGCTGAACGTGCACGACGAGGTGGCGGCCCGACACTGATCGAGCTGGTCACTTACCGCGGCGGGGCGCATTCGACGAGTGACGACCCCTCGAAGTACCGTCCCAAGGACGAATGGTCGGCTTTCCCGCTTGGCGACCCCGTAGAACGCCTCAAGCAACACCTGATTGCCGGTGGTCACTGGTCCGACGAGCAACACGGAAAAATGGAAGAAGAACTCAAAGCCGAAGTATTAACTGCGTGGAAGGAAGCGCAGAAATTCGGGACGATGACCGAGGGACCTTTCCTGGACCCAAGCACCATGTTCGATGACGTTTTTGCTGAAACTCCAGCGCATCTTGAGTCGCAACGCCGACGCATGATTGAAGTGGAGAGTTCTTAATGGCGCAAATGAACATGATCGAGGCGATCCGGTCCGCGCTCGATGTCGTTATGGACAAAGATCCGAATGTCGTCGCGCTTGGCCAGGATATTGGCTATTTCGGCGGTGTGTTTCGATGCACTGATGGATTGCAGCGCAAGTATGGTGAGCACCGGGTTATAGACGCACCTATCGCTGAGGGCGGCATTATCGGCACGGCCATCGGCATGGGCGTTAACGGCTTGCGGCCCGTGGCCGAGATCCAGTTCGCAGATTACATCTACCCGGGCTTTGACCAGATTGTCAGCGAACTCGCGCGGCTGCGTCACCGCTCCTGTGGTGAATTCTTCTCGCCCGTAACGATTCGCACGCCCTGTGGCGGTGGCATTCGCGGCGGCCAGACACATTCACAAAGCCCCGAGGCAATATTCGCGCACATCAGTGGCATCAAAACCATCATGCCGTCGAACCCCTACGATGCCAAAGGACTGCTGATCAGTGCCATCGAGTCTGACGATCCCGTTGTTTTCTTCGAGCCGAAGCGCATTTACAACGGACCGTTCGATGGCGATCCGGATAGACCAGCGGTCTCCTGGGCATCGCACCCCAAAGGTGAAGTGCCGGAGGGTCACTACACGGTGCCAATAGGCGAGGCCGAGGTCGTTCAACCGGGCGAAGAGCTTACGATTATTACCTACGGAACGCTGGTGCACGTCGCTGTCGCGGCGGCAAAAGCAACCGGTGTCGCTGCCGAAATCGTCGATGTGCGGAGCATATTCCCGCTGGACGTCGCAACCCTCGCAGCATCCGTTAACAAGACCGGGCGTTGTTTGATTGCCCATGAGGCAACGCGTTTCGGCGGCTACGGTGCTGAACTCGCGGCACGCATACAAAAGGATTGTTTCTGGAACCTCGAAGCGCCTATCAGCCGCATTGCGGGCTGGGATACACCCTATCCACATGCTTTTGAGTGGCAATACTTCCCGGGCAAGAAACGCATGATTGCCGGAATCCAGAACATCATGGAGGTCGAATGAGCGAGTTCATTTTCAAGCTGCCCGACCTCGGAGAAGGCACGGTCGAATCGGAAATCGGCGAGTGGTTTATCAAGGTCGGCCAACAGGTTTCAGAAGAAGATGTTGTTGGCACAATGATGACCGACAAAGCCGCCGTCGAGCTCTCGTCACCGGTCTCAGGCACGGTCGTCAAACTTGCGGGTGAGCCGGGCGACATCGTTGCTGTCGGAGCAGCGCTCGTCGTTTTCGAAACGGACAGCGATGTTGAAACGGCCGTAGCGGGCCCTGCCCGCGATCGCGCCCATGGGGCGCTCCAACAGCGTAGGAACGATTCCGATGCGGCGCCTCGCAAGCGAGTCATGACCTCACCTGCTGTCAGGTTGCGCGCCAAGAACGCAGGAATTGATCTGGCGCTCATTTCCGGATCCGGCCCCGGCGGCCGAGTCACACGGCAGGACTTCGACGCATTTGTAGGAGCGCCCCATGGGCGCGATGATCGCGCCCATGGGGCGCTCCTACAGAAACCGCTACCAGCAATGGAGAGCAAAGAGATCAAGGTCATCGGCCTGCGGCGCATCATCGCCGACCGCATGGCGACAGCGACTCGCGAAATTCCCCACTTCACCTATGTCGAAGAAATCGACATCACCGAACTGGAAGAGCTGCGCAAACACCTGAACGGCAAGAAAACCGACAAATCAGAACGGCTCACGATATTGCCGCTCCTCGGGCTCGCATTGATGCGTGCACTCAGGGAGTTCCCGCAGTGCAACGCAACTTACGACAAAGACAGAAACGTCATCGTGCAGCACGGTGCCGTGCACCTGGGTGTTGCCACACAAACCAGCGATGGCCTGAAAGTACCAGTTGTTCGTAACGCCAACTCATATTCGATTGACGACCTCGCTGCTGAAATTCGTCGCATTACCGAAGCAGCTCGCGACAACAGCATCAAGAGAGACGAACTAAGCGGCTCAACGATAACGATTACCAGCCTGGGAAAACTCGGCGGCATCGCTTCTACACCGGTCATAAACATGCCGGAGGTCGGCATTATCGGCGTCAATCGCGCCGTCGAACGACCCGTCGTTCTGCATGGCCAGGTGACGGTCAGACTGATGATGAATCTGTCGTCGTCGTTCGATCATCGTTTTGTTGACGGCTACGATGCCGCCGCGATGATCCAGCGCATCAAGGAAATGCTCGAGCACCCGGCGACGATTTTCCTGTAAGCAATACGCTGCTAGCGCAAGCCGCTGATGAGGATAGCGAGTATTGCAACCGGGACTACAACACGTAACGCCCAAAGCCAGGCCGTGAACATCACGGTACTGCTAAAGCTCAGCTCACCGTCAATGAGATCCGGCTTCATGCGCCAGCCAACAAACAGTGCAATCAGGATCGCGCCAAGTGGCATCATCACGTTCGCGGTGAAGTAGTCGATCAAGTCGAAAACAGTCTTACCTGAGAAGACCTCGAACATGCCGAGCGGCGTAACCTCTTTCCAGATGTTGAACGAAAATATGGTCGCGAGACCGATTAGCCACCCAAGAAAGCCAAAAACCACGACAGCGGTCTTTCGCTGCATGCGCCATCGACCCTCAGCATGAGAAATGATCGGCTCGAGAATTGCGATGATTGATGTTACGGCGGCGAACGCCAACAGCACGAAGAACAAGGCGCCAAACACGGTGCCGCCTCGCATGCCGATAAACGCTGTTGGCAGCGTCTTGAATATCAGCCCCGGGCCCTCCGCCGGATCAAGGCCGTTAGCGAACACAATCGGGAAAATCATCAGGCCGGCAAGCAATGCGATCAGTGTGTCAGTCCCCGCGATGATCATGGCAGAACGTGTTAGCGAAACATTTTTCGGCACGTACGCACCGTAGACCATCATCAGTCCCATCGCGACACTGATCGAAAAGAACGCTTGCCCAATAGCCGCCAGAACCACTCTGCCCGATATCTTGCTGAAATCAACGCTAAGCATGAAATCGACGCCCGCCTTGAAATCACCCGCGACAGCTGCATAGCCAATCATTACCAGTAGCATCACAAATAAGGTCGGCATCAGGATCTTGACCGCGCCTTCGATACCGCGACGCAAACCTCGACCAACAATGAAAAGCGCCAGGCTAATGAACACGGTGTGCCAGATAATCAGTGTTCCCGGGCTGGCCAGAAGCTCGTCGAACTGCTGTGCAACATCAGTAACAGTTGCGCCGCCAAAGCCATTCGCCGCCTTGAATATGTAGGCCAACGTCCAGCCGGCAATAACGCTGTAGTAGGTCGCAATCAGGTAACCGACGATGAGGCCCATCCAGCCGACAACTGACCAGTAGCCTGTTCGACCAGATCGCTTCGCGACCGCATGCATCGCAACCGGGGGGCTGCCACCGCCGCATCGGCCAATGAGCAGCTCGGCGATAAGAACCGGTATGGCAACAAAGATGACGCAGGCGATGTAGATAATCACGAATGCTCCGCCGCCACTTACCCCGGCGACGTACGGGAACTTCCAGATATTGCCGAGGCCAACTGCGGCGCCAACGGCCGCCAGCATAAACGTGATGCCGGATGACCAGCTCCGTCCGGTGTTTTCTGACGCTGTCAGTGCCATAACCGTCGTCCTTTAGAGCGTAATGACTCGCCCCGGGTTAAGAATATTATTGCTGTCGAAGCTCAATTTCAGAGACCGCATAAGATCAATCTCAGCCGCTGATCGACTGTGCGGTAACCAGCTGAGTTTTTCCGTACCGATGCCGTGCTCGGCCGACACCGAACCACCCACCTCGGCCAGTGGCCCGTATACGCACTCGTCGCTCGCGCGGTGAAAATCACCCTGCTCAAGTGGCCGTACAAAGATATGCAGGTTGCCATCGGCCACGTGACCGATCGCGTAGCACTGACCGCCAGACCAACGCTTTGCGACGTTTGCTTTAACCGTCTCAACATAGGCAGCCATGTCACGAATCGGCAGGCTAATATCATAAAGGTACACGGGTTCCGGTACGAGTATGCCCTCGAAATCCTCACGAATTTCCCAGATCGCCCGGCTTTCGCGTTCGGATTTCGGAATTACAGCATCGACGATGAGTTCGTCGGCAAGCGCCTTCTCCAGCACCTCTTCAAAACGACTGGCATCGGCTTCAGGGTGGCTCCCTTCCGACTCAAAGATGACGTAGAAACCGTAGTCACGTGACAGCGGCGCACGGTGACCATTTTCGCCGGTCACCGCCGCATAGTAATCACCCCACATGATTTCGAACGCGCTCAGGGAGTCGGCAAGTTCACGTTGCAGTTTGAGCAGGAAACCCGAAACGCTGTCGAAATCGTTCATAGCGACCAACGCACTCTGCCTGCTCGCCGGCTGCGGAAACAGGCGCAACACAACTCTTGTTACAACACCGAGCGTGCCCTCGGTGCCAATGAACAACTGCTTTAGGTCGTAGCCGGCATTGTTCTTCATCATGCGGTTCATCGACGAGATGACAGTGCCATCTGCAAGCACGGCCTCGAGGCCCAGGACCAGGTTGCGCATCATGCCGTAGCGCAGCACGTTCATGCCGCCAGCATTTGTCGCGACATTGCCACCAATCGTACAGCTCCCGCGTGCACCAAGATCCAGCGGAAAGAGCAGGCCTTGTTCGGCGACCGTTTCCTGCACTGTTTGCAGAATCGCGCCGGCCTCAACTACCGCGGTGCCGCCGATGGAATCGATTTCAAGAATTCGGTTCATCTTGTCGAGCGAGAGCACGACATCATCCTCCGTCGATTCCGCCGCTGCGACGCAATTCGTCAGACCACCTTGTGTAATAACGCTTTGGCCACGCGCATTGCAGCAGCGCAATACTGAAGAGACTTCTTCGGTCGTCTGCGGATAAACCATGACCTTCGCTTGCATCGGAGCGCTGTTCCAAAAGCTGGTCACGCGTTCCGCGACCGTGCTTCCGGTTACTATACGATTAACGCCAACAATGGCGGCAAGTTCTGTGACAATGTCAGCCAATGCAATCCGATCCAATCTCATGCAAGTTAGATAAAGCAGTGTGCCACGCACGGCTTGCCATTGATATCGGTGGCACGTTCACCGACGTAGTACTCGAATTAACCGATAACTCACGCGTTACGACCAAACTCCTGACAACCTGTGAACATCCCGGTGACGCCGTACTCGCAGGAATCACCGATGTTATGCAACGCGCCGATATTAACGCAGCCGATGTGGGTCTTATTATCCATGGCACGACCCTCGCAACCAACGCTCTTATCCAACGCAGCGGTGCAACGACGGCACTACTGACTACCGCAGGGCATCGTGACGTACTCGAGATGGCTCACGAAGATCGCTTCGAGCAATATGACATCAACATTGAGCGCCCGGCACCGCTCGTGCCCCGCTACCTGCGATTGCCCATACGAGAGCGCATGAATCGCAGGGGCGACACGCTTATTCCCCTGGATGAAGAATCCGTTGCGTCAGTGCTGCCGGTTCTCGAAGAGCATGAAGTCGAAAGTGTGGCCATCGGCTACCTGCATGCCTTTGTTAACCCGGCGCATGAGCAAAGAACCGCAGAGCTGCTACAAGCTGCGCGCCCTGACTTGTCGATAACACTCGCATCCGAAGTCTGTCCCGAGATACGCGAGTTCGAACGGCTGTCGACTGCCTGCGCCAATGCCTATGTTCGTCCGCCGATAGCCCGCTACCTGCAGCGCCTCGCCGGAGAACTGACGGAGCGCGGCTTTGGCTGCCCGTTCCTGTTAATGACATCGGGCGGTGGCCTGACGACGCTTGATACTGCGACCCGGTTTCCGATTCGACTGGTCGAATCCGGGCCTGCAGGTGGTGCAATACTCGCGCGGCAGGTGGCGCGGGAACTCAAGCTCAATCGTTTATTGTCTTTTGATATGGGTGGGACAACTGCGAAGCTGTGCCTCATCGATGATTTTGAGCCACTGACCTCAAGAAGCTTCGAGGTCGACCGTGTCTATCGCTTCAAGAAGGGTAGCGGCT
>Ga0224497_10000362_pt1 | contig 32578 bp, 28 predicted proteins | sample SF_Jul11_sed_USG_4_FD_167970 | JGI IMG/M metagenome (GOLD analysis project Ga0224497, IMG submission 167970) | Sediment microbial communities from San Francisco Bay, California, United States - SF_Jul11_sed_USGS_13 | ecosystem: Environmental > Aquatic > Marine > Sediment | place: USA...
CTTTTCGATCTGGGACAACGGCTGCTCACGGCCATTTTCGGTACAGGCCGACACCATCCATATTGCGACCAGCGGCAGTACATAACGCAGCGATTTTCGCGAACGAAATCTCATGAATAAGCTCCCCAGTGAAGACCGATACAACACGGAAAATCAGTTCTTGTTCTTATAGGCGGCATCAGAAGTAGCGATAATTGACAACGCTGTCACCATGTATGTATACCCAGTTGTGACAGCGTTGTCAATTTTGCTGGGAATGAATCGGCCAACCATGGAGCAGAACGAAAAAAGCCGGGCAAAGCCCGGCTCTCTGGTGTCTGTGTTATGTATGCGTCGCGGCCTTATGCCGCCCTACTACGACGCCGGAATAACCAGAAGCGCCCCCAGGAGATTGCAAGTTCCCGGGCGGTGTCAGGCTGATCTTCCTGGGTGTGTCTCAGTTGTTCATCAAGAGCTTTGTTGATGCGATCGTCAGCAATAACTGGCGCGGCAACGAACGAGATTATCGCCGAAATGCCGCCCAGACTAAACCTGAAAGCATCACGTGCAGGTTTGGCTTTGTTGGTCATGGTCTTATCTCCCTAGCGAAGTCGATAATTGGTTTGGCCCGCCGGCTTCTCGGGTCCGACAGGTGCACATTAGGTGGGGTGGGCAAGGCCCACAAACGAAATAAAATCAGTTCAGACGTGAGAAAAGATCACCGGGATCTGGCGAGATTTTGCAGAATCCAGGCCCGCATGCCTGGTGCGCCGGAACATTACGGCGAGCGGTAGCTCGCCAGAATCCGAGCGGAATGGCTGGGCCTGTAGTTGAGTTCTGCGATTGCCTTGTCGACGCGCGCCTTTGTCGACGAGCGCACATGCGGCTCGCCGTTGACCACGCGAGATACGGTCTTTATCGAGACTCCTGCAAGATCGGCTACATCGAAGACGGTGGATTTTTGCATAAGGATCACGGTCGCCCCGGATTCATTGATTGGGGACGCGGCTCGCTGGCCGCGTCCCGCCAGTGTTCTTGTTGGCTGCGGCGGCCCTAAGCGGCCTGACAACGTCCCGGCGCGAAGTAGCGCCCGAGTATGTCCTCGATCTTGCGGGCCGTATTTGCCTGATATTCCTGCGGCCGGCGGAGGCGCTCGTCCCAGACTTTATTCAGTCGGTCGTCTGCGATTGCCGGTGCAGCCGTGAACGATGCAATCGTCGTCATCCCTTGCAGGCTAAACGTGAAAGCATCTCGTCCTGGTTTGGCTTCCTCAAACATAGTCTTTCTCCATAGGATGGTGATGTATTGCGTTGCCGGTCAGCTTCTTGCGACCGACGGCAGGCATTGTGTGGGCTTCAGGGCAAAGCCACAAACGGGAAAAACTCAGCCCTGAGTTGAGAAAAACTCAGCGGGGGTCGGCGAAATTCTGCAGTATCCAGTCGCGCAGCAGTACGACACTCTCATCCTCGGCGCGCTCCTCTTTACAGACCAGGTAGTAGCTGACGTCGGCCACGAGCTCTTTCTTGAACAGCCGCACAAGGCTCCCTTCTTCCAACCACAGATTACCCATTGGCACCGGCACAAGCGCCGCACCGATGCCGCGTTGAGCAGCTCGAAGCACAGCAATTGTCGAATCGAGGCGGATAACCTTGGTGCTCTCTGGCAATTGAATGCCGGCCGCGCTTGCCCACTGCGCCCAGGCTTTTGGTCGCGGTTCATGCACGATTAGCGGGAATTCGCTGACGATTTTCTTGTCCTTGACCGTCATCGCGTTCTTAAATTCCGGCGAACCCGCAGGCACCATCCGCAGTGGAAAAAGCGGGTACGAGGGCATGTCTGGCGGCGGTGATCGAAACAGCCGAATCGACAAATCTGCATCCGCCGGGTGTTTCTCCACGGTCTCGTCGCTCGTACCGACCTGGATATCGATCTCCGGGTGTTCAGACACAAATTCGCGCAGGCGTGGCACGAAGTACTCGCTTGCGAAAAACGGCTGCACAGAGATCCGTATGGACGTGCTGATAGCGCCCTTTTTGTACTTGGCGATCGCAGTGTCCAACTGTTCAATCAGGGGTCCGACGTCCCGGTACAGTGACTTACCGGTTTCCGTTAGGCTCAGCTCGCGGCTGGTGCGATCAAACAGCTGGTCGCCCAGCTCTTCCTCGAGGCTCTTGATCTGGTGACTGACAGCAGAGGACGTAATAAACAGCTCCTCGCCTGCTGTACGAAAACTTTCATAGCGTGCGGCAACGCAGAACGTTCGTAAGCCTCGGAGAGAGATTTTGGGCGTGCCGACCAATGCCGCTTACCTTGCAACTGCTGCAGACGTTCCTTTGAGCACCTGCTTTGGCGACCTATCGACAGTGAACAAACCCCAGTGCTTTTCAGCGCCGAGTGGATTGTTCGGATCGCCCTTCCACGGTTCGTCGAATGCCTCGAAAAAGAACACGGTCGTATTTGTCTCGCTCGCCCAATCCTTCAGTTCGCCAAAGTAGCGAGATTGATTGGCCTCGCTAGAGCGGTCGCCGAACTCGATGGCGACGCTTGCCCAGCCCGCTTCGAGAATCGCCATCGGTTTGTCCGGCAGTGCAGCGTGGACACGCTCCATGTTTTCGATCGTGTAGGACAGCGCCTCGTCGATCGTCTTCTCTTCCCACGCGGGATAGGTGTGTATGCCGAGGAAGTCAACTTCAGCGGCCAGCGGCGCACCGTCCCTGATCCACCACTCGTAATTGTCGGCAACCGTCACCGGCTGCCCGATGGCCGCTTTTACCTGCCGCACATACTCGATGACGTTTTCGAGCGACACCATGTGATCGTTCCAGTCGACCAGCGCTTCGTTGCCGACATTGACGGCAACGACGATGTCGGCGAATTCATTTGCAAGTTCGATGCCGCGCTGCACGTCGGCAGCGTTCGCGAGGGTATTAGCCGCCAGCTGAGCGTCGGGGATCGGTTCGTCGAGCCAGGCGCATCCTTCATGATTGCTGATCTCGGCCTGCAGCCAGATACCCAACAACACCTTGATCGGAAGATCATTCTCCCGAATGAGTCCGAGCGTGGTAACCGAGTTCTCATACGTGTCGTAAAGGCGGATCAGATCAAAACCGTACGCAACAAGAATCTCGAGGTCCTCGAGAATCTCCTCATTGCTCGGATTCACGGCACCGTCGCCGCGGTTCGGATGCTGGCCTTCGCGAAAACCCGAATAGGCGACGGCCATGACTTCTCCGGCCAGCAACGCATCGGGCGCCTGCCTGAACTTTGCTGCTTCGCCAGCCGAATTTTTGCTGTCGGACGCTGGCGAACAGCCGGCGCTCGCAATGACAATGAGGAGAAGTGCGTGAAGTAGTTTCATATCAATTCCTCACGAGTATTTGTTCGAGCTCTTCGAGTGAGCGGCCTTTGGTCTCCGGCAGCAGCCGCATCACGAAGAACAGCCCGAATACGGCAAAAAGTCCATAAATCAGGAATGTCCCCGCATTGCCGATATTCTGCAGCTCCCAGGGAAAGATGAAGGTAACGAGAAACGCGACTGCCGAATTGATGAGCCCGACAAACGAGATCGCCATGCCACGGACATTGTTCGGGAACAACTCCGAGAACAGCACCCACATGATCGGCCCGATCGAGATCGCGAAACTGGCGACGAAACCGAGTATCGCAAACAGAATCAGCGTCGGATTCATGTTGATTGCGTTGCTGACCAACGGCGACTCGTGCTCTTTGTAGACGTCCTCGCCAACGGCTGCGGACACGGCCTCACGAAAGTCAATATCGCTGTCGTACGTCGTATCGGCAACTGTTGCAATATGCAGCCGGTCGATTTCTGCGGGCAGCTTGTCGATCGCATCCTGATCCAGCGTGTACGTTGCCGCCCCGAATCCGTATGCCAGTGTCAGCATGCAGATTGCGATACCCGTCATGCCGAATCCCAGCAGCGGTCGCCGACCGAGTTTATCGATCAAGGCCATCGCGACGATCGTGAAGCCGAGGTTGACGAGCCCGACGAGTACGGCCTGCATGAAGGCCGCATTGGTGCCGATTCCGGACTGTTCGAAAATCATCGGCGAGTAAAAAAACACCGAGTTAATGCCCGTTATCTGTTGCAGGATTCCAACGGATATGCCAATTGTCAGTACGAGCTTCATGGACGGATGGAACAGCGCTTTGAGAGACACACCGCCCATCTCGGCTTCTGCCTCGATGCTGTCGTGTACGGCTTGCAGATCAATTGCCGCCTGCTCAGCCCCGCTAACCCGCTCTAGCACATCGCGCGCTTCGTCTTCCCGACCCTGCAAAGCCAGCCAGCGCGGGCTTTCCGGCACGATGAACAGCGCGAAGAAATACACGATGGCAGGGAGTGTCTCGATGCCGAGCATCCAGCGCCAGTTCCACTCACCGAAGCGTAACGATTCCGCCCACGCCAGGTCTGACTGCCCGAGGGTCAGTATCAGGTAGTTGCTGAAGAACGCTGCAGAAATGCCGATGACGATATTGAGCTGATTGAACGAGACCATGCGGCCCCTGATCTCGGCGGGCGCTATCTCGGCGATGTACATTGGCGCGATAATCAGCGCGGCACCAACGCCCAGCCCACCGACCATGCGTGCGATAACGAGCAATATGAAATTCGGCGCAACCGCGGAGGCAATCGCAGACAGCGCGAACAGCACCGCGGCGATCTTCAGTACAGGTCGTCGACCGATGCGGTCGCTGATCGGGCCGGCCAGCATCATCGCCAGTGTGGCGGTCAGCGCCAGTGACGAAACCGACCAGCCGAGTTCGATCTTCGTAAGATCGAAATCAGTCTCGATAAATCCGACTACGCCCGAGATCACCGACGCATCGAAACCCATCAGGAAACCGCCAAGTGCGACGATAAGCGCAACCGTCATCGTGAATCGCGTACTTTGTTTCATCGTCGTTATCCTGGGAATCGGTTGCTGTCGATGATTCGGAATTCGGTTCTCAGCTGCGTCTCTGAACTGCCGCCGATCCAGGCATGGAACTCGCCAGGTTCGGTAATAAGCTGCATATTGCGGCCGTAGAAGGCCAAATCATCCGTGTGCAGGTCGAAGTCAACCGTAACCGTCTGACCTGGCTCGAGGCGCACACGCCGAAAGCCCTTTAGTTCTTTGACGGGTCGGGTGATGCTCGCTACCAGGTCACGAACATAGAGCTGCACAACTTCATCGGCCGCGACGTCGCCCCGGTTAGCCAGCTCCACGCTGATGGTAACCGTCTCGCCAAGTCTGATCTTATGCGTATTCGTTCGAATGTGCTCGTATTCGAAGGCAGCGTAGGACAGACCGTGTCCAAACGCGAATAATGGTGTAAAACACGTGTCGAGGTGAAATGCGCTCATGCCTAACGATGTTTGCGGCGCACGTGTGTCAATATCATCGATGTGTGCGACGTTGTCCGGCGATGGCGGCCTGCCCGTGTTCTTTTGGCCGTAGTAGATCGGAATCTGGCCGACCATACGCGCAAACGTTGCCGGCAACTTGCCGGACGGCGACTCAATGCCAAACAAGAGGTCCGCAATCGCTGGTCCGCCCATCGTCCCGGGATGCCAGGCGAACAGGATAGCGTCCACCTCATCAACAATGTTCGTTAGTGTCAACGGTCTGCCCGCCAGAATCACGGCGATGACTGGCGTGCCGGTTGCCCTGATGCGCCGCACGAGTTCTGCCTGGTCGCCAGGCAGATTGATGTCGGCGCGCGAGCGCGCCTCCCCGGAGAGGATCGATTCTTCACCGAGGAACAATATTGCAGCATCCGATTCCTGCGCGATCTCTGCGGCCTCGTCGAACGCCGCATTGATCTTGCTACGCGAATTATCCATCGCACGCACATAGCGGACGTCAACATCGCGGCCGACCAGGCTATGGATCGCGTGCATCGGCGTAATGCTGAGGTCTACATCGCCATCGAAAATCCACGTACCGAGCTGTTGGTACGGTGCATCCGCCAGCGGGCCGATTATCGCCACTGAACTCATGCTTTCAGCTGACAGCGGCAGCGCGCCATTGTCGTTCTTGAGCATGACGACACTTTGCAGCGCCGCTTGCCTTGCTGTCTCAAGCGCGTGGTCGTTCGCAACAGCCGGTAAGTCTTCCGGTTTCGTGTATGGATTTTCAAAAAGCCCCAGCCGGTACTTGGCGCGCAGGATATTTCTAACGGCGGCATCGATAGCGTCGATGCTGATTCGACCTTCTTCGACCAGTGCGGCGAGATGGTTGCTGTAGGCGTCGCCGTGCATCTCCATATCGACGCCGGCGGTCGCAGCTTCGAACGCAGACTCCCTGTCATTCTCGGTCAAACCATGAATCTGCAGCTGGCGAATCGAGTCCCAGTCGCTGACGACGAAACCGTCGAAACCCCATTCATCTCGCAACACCTGCCGCAGCAAAAACTCATTGCCTGTCGCGGGCACACCGTTGAGATCGCTGAACGATGTCATCAGCGTGGTTACGCCTGCCTCAACAGCCGCTCTGAACGGCCGCAGATAGACATTGCGTAGCTCGGTTTCCGGAACATTCGTCGTTGCATAGTCGCGACCGCTTTCGACAGCGCCATAGGCCGCGAAGTGCTTGGCACAGGCAGCGATCGAGCCGGTCGCCGACAGGTCATCACCCTGAAATCCCTCAACCATTGCGACAGCGAGTTTGTTCGTCAGCAAGACGCATTCACCGAGGCTTTCAGCGATGCGGCCCCAGCGTGGGTCGCGCGAGATATCGATCATCGGCGCGAATGTCCAGTTGACGCCCGCTGTCGCGGCCTCGAGGGCAGCGACACGCGCACCTTCTTTCACTAATTCAGGATTCCATGTGGCCGCCTGCCCCAGCGGGATTGGCATGACCGTTTTGAACCCATGAATCACGTCGCGTCCGACCATGAGCGGAACACCCAGGCGGCTTTCCTCGATAGCAATGCGCTGCAGCTCGTTGACCACATCAGCGTCGACGACATTAAGCACCGAGCCGATACAACCGGCTCGCAAGCCGTCTCCGAGATAGTCCGGGGCGTAGCCATCACTCGCATCGCGCTGGCTCATCTGACCGATCTTCTCGGCCAGCGTCATCTGCCCGAGTAGTCTCGCTACGCGTTGTTCGGTGGTTTGCGGGTCACTCATCGGATTTGCTTTGGTAGCGCTCGTTCTTGTGATCGGCAGCAGCGCGCGAAGTGCCGCTATGCCTGGATTCAGTGATAGCGTTTTGGTTGTGGCGCGGGCCTAACGTGCCCCCAAAAAAATCATAGCGACTGCGTTGTTATTGTGCTCGTGCAACGTACGCGTTTTGTAGCAGTGTTTGACAGCGCTGTCAATTTGATAGACGATTGACAGAATAATAATAAAGCCCTGATTCGGGGGCGGGAGAGGATTGGCATGAGCGACGCCACGCATTATGAGACCGCGCCTGAAGACCGAATCCCGTTTCCTAAAAAACTAATCTACGGGCTCGGCGCGTTCGTCAACAACACCCTCGCCGCCGCGATCGGCGGCATGATTATCGTCCTCAACCTCGGTTACGGCATGAACCCGGCGCTGGTCGGGTTGCTCGGCGCCCTTCCCCGCCTGACCGACGCGATAACCGATCCGCTGATGGGCTATATCTCGGACAACACGAAATCGCGTTGGGGCCGCCGCCGCCCCTATATCTTTGTTGGTGCAATCGCCGTCGGCATCATTTATGCGTTGCTGTGGCAACTGCCGGCGGACAAGAGCGACTCGTTTTACTTCTGGTACTTTCTTTCAGGCTCGCTGATCTTCTACCTTGGGTACACCATCTACGCGACGCCGTGGGTCGCGCTGGGATACGAGTTAACCCCCGATTATCACGAGCGCACGCGGCTGATGGGCGTGCAGAACTTTATCGGCAATATTGCCTATATGATCTCTCCGTACTTCCTGGCGATCATGTTCAGCGAACGATTGTTCACCGACGTTAAGGATGGCGCCTCGAACCTCGCGATAATGATTGGCGTGGTCGTTATCCTGGTTGGCGTCATGCCCGCAATTTTTCTTCGCGAGCGATTCAAAGAGGTCGCCGCCGCGGAAGTCGACGCACACAAGAAGGAAACCGGGGTTTCCGGCAGTGCCATCGTGCACCTCATCAAGGATTTCCTCCACGGCTTCGCACTGACACTCAAGTTCAAGCCGTTTCTCAAACTTTGCGCTGCGACATTTCTCGTCTTCAATGGCTTCATCCTGATTGCGTCGTTCCAGTCGTACGTCATCATCTATTACGTATTTGGTGGAGACGCGGCCAAAGGGGCGGAACTCGTCGGTCACTCGGGACTGCTGATGGCCGTTTTTGCGTTAGCGGTTATCGCATTCGTTACCTGGCTGGCAACAAAGATCGGCAAGCGACGGGCGTTTTTTGTCTCTACCGGTATATCCATGGTTGGGTATGCATTGAAATGGTTCTGCTACACGCCCGACAATCCGTGGCTAGTGCTTATACCCGCTCCATTAATGGCGTTCGGTCTGGCGGGCCTGTTCACTTTAATGCCCTCGATGATCTGCGACGTCGTGGATGCGGATGAGTTGAACACCCACGAGCGGCGCGAGGGAATGTATGGGTCCATATTCTGGTGGGTCGTTAAACTCGGCCAGGCGGTGGCCATTGCAGGTGGTGGCATACTGCTCAACCTGACGGGATTCGACGTGGCGCTCGAGGGAAATCAGGCGCCGCAGACGATTACCTATATGCGAATGTTCGACGCGTTCGTGCCATGTATCGCGTCGGGCGTTGCGATCTGGGCAATCGCGACCTTCTCGATCACCGAAGAAAAAGCCTACGAAGTTCGTCTGCAGCTCGAGGCACGCCGCGGTACTGCCTGACGATCAGTCGTCGCCGATGTCCTCGGGCCTGATCCTATGACCCCAGTCGCGTTTCGCCGCCAGGTAGCGGCGATTCGCGGCAGTCACGCCGAACACGTGTTTAACGGTCGTGATCCCGGTGAGCCCGGCGGTCGTCAGATCGTCGATCTTTTTGGGGTTGTTCGTCAGCAAACGAAACGGTCCGTTCCCGCGAAAGTACTTGAGTAACGACGCCGCATCACTGAAGTCACGCGAGTCGTCGGGCAGTCCGAGCGAACGATTCGCCTGATAGGTGTCTTCACCATCATCCTGTAACAGATAGGTCGCAGCTTTGGCCCACAAGCCGATGCCGCGGCCTTCGTGGCCCGACATATAGACGAGTATGCCGCCCTGCTCGTCGTTACTGATCAGGTCGATTGCCGATTGCAGTTGCGGCCCGCACTCACAGCGCTCGGAACCGAATACATCGCCGGTCAGGCAGCTCGAGTGCACGCGCACGAGCGGATTCGTCCACGAATCGGTAGCGCCGATCAGCAGCACGCTGTTTACGGCCATTGACGACGCCAACGTCGCGAACGACTCCTGCGCCTTCTGCGCCCGCAGCTGCTCAGCGATGTTTTCTATCTTCGACAACTCGGTATTGCGCACGCAGGCATACCACTGTGCCTCGTAATGCTTATCGCCGAAAGCGAGCGGCAGCGGGATCGGCCCGAGGATGCTGATCGAGCCACCACCGCCACTCGAATGATCCGGTGGAATCACCTTGCCATCGCTGTTGATGCGAAATAAATGCCCGGCCGCGACCAGACGCTCGCGAACCGTTGGATCGAGGTAGGTAAACATGGGGCCGCATTATGAACGAAACCGCATTTTGTGGCCGAAATCACTTGCTGACTCACTGGTCATTAAGTATAGTTACTGACCATAAAGTCAGTAACGAGCCAGAACCGTGTCAGAACCCCGCTTCCAACGCCGCAAGGAAGAACGGCCGCAGGAAATCACCGAAGCAGCCTTCGCCGCTTTCGCCGAGAAAGGCTATGCGGCGACGCGCGTCGACGACGTTGCCAGACGCGCCGGCGTCAGCAAGGGTTTGCTGTACCTGTACTTCAGGACCAAGGAAGAGCTGTTCAAGGCGGTCATTCGCAGCCTCGTGATGCCGCGCATCGATGCGCTAACCGCACGGATCGACAGCGCCGACATGTCCGCCGAAGAGTTCCTGCGTGGTCCTTTCATGGACTTCGTCAAGACGCTGCCCGGTTCGCCGGTTGCGGTCGTTATCCGCCTATTGATTGCCGAAGGGCCAAAGCATCCGGACCTCGTACAGTTCTACTGGGACAACGTCGTCTCGCGCGGCCTTGCGACAATCACCCGGCTCCTCGAGCGTGGCGTCGTTAACGGCGAATTCCGCCGCACCCAGGTTAACGAGATGCCGCACCTGCTGATTATGCCGGTCGTTTTTTCTGTCGTATTCAAATTGTTGTTCGAGGAGCAGTCACTCGATACCGACAAACTCATCGAGACGCAGGTCGACATGCTGTTGGCACACATGAAAGGAGAATTATCATGAATTCGCGACTGCATTTGGCGTGGATCACGTGGCCATTATTGTTGGCAGCTTGCGACGACGCATCGGATGCAAATCGTGTTGTTGGCGAACTCGCGTCCGATCGAATTGAACTGACTGCTGAAGCAGCCGAGCCGATTACTGAAATTCTCGTCGCTGAAGGCGAAACGGTTACGCGTGGCCAGGTTCTGCTGCGGCAGGATGCCGCTCGTGCCGAGGCCAGGCTGGCGGAAGCGCAGGCCGCCGTGGGCCAGGCGCAGGCGCGCCTTGATGAATTGGTCCGGGGACCGCGCAGCGAACAGATCGCTGCGGCGCGGGCAAATGTGGAAGGAACCAAAGACGAGCTCGAGTTTCGCCGCTCGGAGTACGAACGTATGCAAAGAATCCATGCGCAGAAACTCGCATCGCCCGACCAGCTCGACCAGGCGGAAGCGGCCCTCGATGCGGCAAATGCGAACGACAAGTTGCGTCGCGCTCAACTGCAGGAGCTTCTGAGTGGCACAACTGTTGAAGAACTCGCGCAGGCCGAGAATGCTGTCAAACAGTCGGCCGCTCGACGCGATCAGATAAGAGTCGACGTCTCTCGCCATGACATTACGGCGCCGGTCGATGGCATTGTCGATAGCCGACTGTTCGAACCTGGTGAGCGGCCGAACCCCGGCCAGGTTGTAATGATCATGCTGCCCGGCGAACAGGTTTATGCGCGGGTCTATGTGCCCGAGCATTTGCGTGTAAAGGTCGCACCAGGGCTGGCTGCGAAAATCTATGTCGACGGACTTGATCAAGTCCTGGACGGTCGCGTGCGCTGGGTCGCGTCCGAGGCTGCCTTCACGCCCTACTACGCGCTAACCGAGAGAGATCGCGGCCACCTCACCTATCTCGCAAAGGTGGACATTTCGGAACAACGAGACCGCCTGCCCGACGGTGTTCCGGTCGACGTCGTATTTATTTTCGGCGGCTCCGAGTGAAAAGCGATCTGGCCATTCGTGCGCGCGGCCTGAGCAAGCACTTCGGCAGCTTGCGCGCGGTAGACAAGCTCGATCTCGACGTACCAAAAGCGTCAATTTATGGCTTCCTGGGCCCCAATGGCTCGGGCAAGTCCACAACCATCCGAATGCTGTGCGGATTGCTGACGCCCACCGAGGGCCGCGCCGACGTCCTTGGATTCGCGGTGCCGGAGCACTCGAAAGAGCTAAAACCAAGAATCGGCTACATGACTCAGAAGTTTTCCCTGTTCGGCGACATGACGGTCGTCGAGAATCTCGAATTCATCGCAGAAATCTATTCATTCCCGGCCGCACATCGAGCCGCGCGAGTCGACGAGCTACTCGAAAATTACGACCTCACCGAGCAGCGCAAGCAGTTTGCCGGCACGATGAGCGGTGGCCAGAAACAGCGCCTCGCACTCGCCTGCGCGGTGTTGCACCATCCGGAGCTCCTGTTGCTTGACGAACCGACCAGCGCGGTCGACCCGCAGAGTCGGCGTGATTTCTGGGCGAATCTGTTTCGGCTGGCCGAACGCGGCACGACGATCCTCGTGTCCACGCATTACATGGATGAGGCCGAGCGCTGCCACCGTCTTGCGATCCTCGACCATGGCGTCAAAGTCGCCGACGGCGCGCCTAACGAACTGCAACAGAGCACCGGCATGCACGTCGTCGAGGTCCAGGCGGATGACCCGTACCACGCGCAGACTGCGCTGATCCAACTCCCCGGCGTCGCGAGCGTGACGCAACTCGGCGTAAGGCTGCGGGTGCTGATACCCGAATCGGTCGATGACCCCGTCGCGCTGGTCGATCAAGGCTTGCGCAAACAAAAACTGCCCGCAAAAAGCCGTATTGTCCCCGCGTCGCTCGAGGATGTTTTCGTTGCCGTTACGATGAAGCCAGAGCAACTGGCAGCATGAGATCTTTATCGCGATTAATGGCGGTCATGCGCAAGGAAGTGCGCCAATTGCGGCGCGACCGGCTGACCTTTGGAATGATCGTCGGCATTCCGTTAATGCAGCTGTTGCTGTTCGGCTACGCGATTAATACGGACGTCCGCAACCTGGCAACGGCCATCGCCGACGAAGCAAACACGCACCTGTCGCGCGAATTCGTCGCGGAGCTTAACGCCACGCAGGTCACCAATATCGAGTATCGCGTCGATACGGCTGCGGAACTCGAGCGGATGATGCAGTCGGGGAAAATTTCGATCGGTGTGGCTATTCCACACGACTTCGACCGTCGCGTCGCTGACTCCACGCGCGCCGCAGTGCATTTGCTCGTTGACGGAAGTGATCCGACGATTGCAGGCATCGCCGAAAAGCTGCGCAGTATGCCGATTGGTTTTGATACAGGCGCTGCAGCACGCAATCCGGGACTTATCGAAGTGCGCCCCTACTACAATCCTGAACGCCGCACGCCAATGAATATCATCCCCGGCCTGATCGGCGTCATCCTGATGATGACGATGATGATGTTCACGGCCGTTGCCATCGTCAGGGAGCGCGAGCGCGGCAATCTTGAGCTTTTGATCAATACGCCGGTCACCTCGGCCGAGCTCATGATCGGCAAGGTCGTACCCTATATTGGTATTGGACTCGTGCAGCTCGCCCTGATTCTGGTGGCAGGGCGGCTGCTGTTCGACGTCCCGGTACGCGGCAGCATTATCGATTTATACCTCGCAGCCGGCATGTTCATCGCCGCCAACCTGGCGTTGGGTTTGTTCTTTTCGACAGTCGCGAAGACCCAGTTTCAGGCGATGCAGATGACCTTTTTCCTGATGCTACCCTCGATATTATTGTCCGGTTTCGTATTTCCGTTCGACGGCATGCCGGTCATCGCACAGGTTCTCGGCGAAGCGCTGCCGACCACGCACCTCATCCGTCTCACGCGAGGTATCATGCTGCGCGAAGCGACGCTGGGCGACATGCCCGGTGAGCTGATCTTTCTCGGCGCTTTCGCAGTTGCGGCAACGACCGCCGCAGCGCTGAGATTCTCGAAACGACTCGACTAATCGGGGTCGTTCTGGTCCAATCAGGATCACAGCAGCCTCACGCGGCAATCTATGACGCAAAATCAGGAAACAGCACCGACGGTATTCATTGTCGACGACGATCCGGCGATCCGCTTTGCCATGCAGGCTTTGATGGATTCGGTCAACATCGAGCATGAGATCTTCGCTTCGGGAGACGAGTTCCTCGAGAACGTCGCCGACCAGCGCGCCGGCTGCCTCGTCCTCGACATTCGCATGCCGGGACTCGGCGGTCTAGAACTGCAAGAGGAATTGCTGCGGCGCGGCACTACGCTGCCCATTATTTTCATAACCGGTCACGGAGACGTGCCGATGGCTGTCGACGCGATGCAAAAAGGCGCGGTCGATTTCATCCAGAAACCGTTCCGCGACCAGGACCTGCTTGACCGCATTCGTGAAGCCCTCAAGACGGACCAGGAGCGGCGTGAGGAGCAGCAAAAGCACGCCGAGGTAGCCGAGCGACTTGCACGCCTGACGAACCGCGAGCGCGAAGTGTTCGATCTCGTCGTTACCGGCAAGCCAAATAAGGTCATTGCGTATGAACTCGGTGTGAGTCAGCGAACCGTCGAAATCCACCGTGCGCGTGTCATGGAGAAGATGCAGGCGAGGTCATTGGCTGACCTGGTCAAAATGCATATGACCGCTTGATTTTCGCAGCGACGCTTGTAAGCGTGCCTTGAGCTATAACGTGTGCGCCTTGCGATGTTCGTCAATGCGCGCGCAGTCGATACACTTCCTCGCATACGGATGCACTTCGAGACGACCGCGATCGATCTCGGAACCGCACTCGTTGCAAATGCCATATTCGCCGGCGTCGATGCGTCGCAGCGCCGCCGCAACCTTGGCGATCTCCGTCCTGGCCTCGTTGCCTAGGGCGTCAACCACTTCGCTGTCCTCGAGTTCTTTCGCGCGTTCCTTCGAGTCCGGGTGATAACCGCGACGAAGATTGGCCGTAATACGCTCCAGGCGCGCGCTTAGCTCCTCTTTTTTTTGTTCGAGTTGTCGCCGCAGGTCGGCGTAAGAATCTTCTGCCATGGCCGATTCTCTCTAGGAATGCCCACCACTCTAAGCGTAGACGGACGGTTCAGAAATTAGTACATCCACCTACCTTGCCGTACGTAAAATCCACTACGCCCTAGGCATCACGCCTTATGGAAACTGGCTGGGCAACGGCCTACGCTCTCCTTGTATAGGCAAAAGTAGGTGTACTTTTTGGGTGCGACTATGCTCACGATCACCAAAATCCTATCCGTCGTCGACCCGACCGCGGATGAACAACCGGCACTGGGTCGGGCCGCCTGGCTTGCCAAAAACACGGGTGCAGAACTCGAATTACTGGTTTGCTACTACAACGAATACCTGAGCGGCGACCGCCTGTTCGATTCTCCGTCGCTGGAGAAAGCGCGGCATGAGGTGATGGCCAATCAGGAAGGGCATCTCGAAGAGCTTGCCGAGCCGATTCGGGCGACCGGCGTTGTCGTGACGACGACTGCCAAGTGGGACCACCCGCTCTACGAGGGCATTGTGCGCCACGCCGTTGCGGCAGGCGCAGACATTGTGTTCAAAGACACCCATCATCACTCGGCCGTCGAACGAGCGCTGCTGACCAATACTGACTGGAACCTGATTCGCACCTGTCCGGCCCCACTCTGGTTGGTCAAACCACACGACGTCGCTGACTCGCCGGTCTTCGTCGCCGCCATTGACCCGATGAACCAGCACGACAAGCCCGCAGCGCTCGACGATGAGATTCTGCAGGTCAGCAAGCTGCTTGGCGAAAAAGTCGGCGGCCACGTGCATGCATTTCATTCCTACGACCCACGCATTGCCGTCGCAACCGCCACGGCCAATGCGTATATCCCTGTCTCCCTGCCGTTCGATGAAATCGAGCAACAGATGCACGAGGACCATCAAAAACGATTCGGTGAGATCACGTCATTTCATGGCGTTGATGATGACCATGCGCACCTTGTCGCTGGCCTGACACACGAAGAGTTGCCCTTGATCGCCGGGAATCTCAAAGCAGACGTCGTTGTAATGGGCGCCGTCGCGCGGAATCGGTGGAAACGGTTGTTCATTGGGGCAACGGCTGAGAGGACGCTTGAACACCTGCCATGTGATCTGCTGATCATCAAGCCCGACTGGTTCAAGACTCCGGTCGAAGAACGGGAACACGAAGCCGCATAGACCCCACTTGAGCGCGCCGAGCGATATTGTCTAGCAGAGCGTGTCTTCGAGGATGTTGAGCGCGTAATCGGCGCCGTCTTTCGATAGGACCAACGGTGGCCGCAACTTCAGAATATTTGCATCGGGGCCAATCGCTCCTGTTAGCAGGCCGCGGTCGCGCAGATCGTTGACAACCCTGTTAGTCAATTCCGATGCGGGCGTGCGTAGTTCCCGATCCGTCACTAACTCTACCGCGAGGAACAAGCCACTGCCACGCACATCGCCGATGCAATCGTGCCGCTCTGCGAGATTCCAGAGTCCGTCCACAAGATGCTCGCCCACCTCGAGCGCATTCTGCTGCAGGTTTTCGTTATCGAGCACGTCGAGCACTGCGATCGCCGCGGCACAGGAAACCGGATTGCCACCGAATGTGTTGAAGTAATGGCCGTGCTCGCTGAATTCGGCCGCGAGATCACGTCGCGTCACGATTCCGGCTATTGGGTGGCCATTACCCATAGGTTTTCCCACTGTTACGACGTCCGGTGTAAGGTCGTCCGCTTCGAATCCCCAGAAATTCCTGCCCGTGCGACCAAAGCCCGCCTGAACCTCATCAGCAATAAACAGGGCCCCCGCGTTGCGAACGATTTGAGCCGCTTGTCGCAGGTAGCCCGGCGGCGGCGCGACGACACCGCTGCTCGAGACGATCGTATCGATGACGAACGCCGCCGGTTTCACGCCGCGACTTTTGAGCAAGCCTATCGCGTCGTGCATATGCGCCGCGTACTTCTCCGCGGCATCGTCGTCACGATGCGGTCCGCGATAGCAGTCTGGTGCAGGAACAGTGACGACGTAGTCCGGCAATTCGTCGGCAGGGATACTGGCGGTCGAAATCTCGTAGATAGACTGCGTGTTGCCGTGATACGCAAAGCTCGTGACAATGACGCCAGTGCCGCCCGTTACGGTTCGCGCGATGCGCAGTGCGAGCTCATTGGCCTCGCTACCCGTGCAACAGAACATCGCCGTATCGAGTTCCTCGGGGAGTTTGGCTGTAAGCCGATCTGCCAGATTTACGACATTCTCGTGCAGGTATCGAGTGTGCGTGTTCAACGTCCCTGCCTGTTGACAGATTGCCTCGACAACGTGCGGATGACAGTGACCAACGTGTGGCACGTTGTTGTACATGTCGAGGTACTTCCTGCCGTCGGCATCGAAAAGCCACGCCCCATCACCCCGAACGATATGCACGGGCACGTCATAAAACAGCCGATAGGCCGGGCCCATCAACTGTTGTCGTCTATCGAGGAGTTTTGAAGTATCTGCCGTCACTACCGAATAGATTACCGGAAGCAACGGCAGAACTCGATTATCAGTAGCTGGTTGTCAGCATGATCCAGATTATGTTCTTATCGACGTAGGACGTTGAGTCCGAACTAAAAAATGCACCCTTAAACAACACGCCATAGCGCTCGCCAAGTGAACGCGCGGCCGAGAAATCGAACTCACTGCCATAGTCGCCGCTGCCGCTGGCCGCCGAGAAATCGTGGTAGACACCCGTCAGATTCCACTGGCCAGCCTTGAACGCCACGGTCGCGTAGAGGTCTTCCAAACCTGCAACAGGCGTTCCGGCCGGAACGAACACATCCGCCCAGCCATTAAATATGTGCAGCGTCGCCAGCGGCGTACGAAAGGCCGTACCGGCACTCGAATCCGAACCGAGAGACTCGAACGCGATGCCAAGGGAAAGTCCATTCTCCATCGCCCAGGCGGCGGTCAAATGAAAGTAGTCGGCGTCATAGCTCACCGGGTTGTCCCCTGCATCGGACTGCGTTGCGAACTCCGTGAGTAATACGATCTTACCGTCACCGACGTTGACATTTCCGCCGAGCCTGACACCGGCCGTTGCCGTTGAATTGGCCAACGCACTCGCGTAGTCGAGATAGTATAGATAGGGCGTTACGGCAAAGCTGTCACTGACATTGATCTTCGCGTTGAATAGATGACCATCGAGCCGTGCCTTGCCGCCAGATACTGACTGACCAAAGATGCGGCGCACATTATTGACGTACGAATAAGACAGGGCCGTATTTGATATGGCTTTCGTGTTCAGCGTCAAAGCATCATAGGTCTGCTCGTTCTGACGCCACCCTACACCGCCGACGAAGCGCTGATTGTCGAGCAGAATACGTTGCCGGCCGAAACGGTATTTCCAGTTGTCATTCGGATCGAGGTCAAAATATATCTGATTCAGATCGGATCCTTCGGGATCTGCGACAATCGAATACTCGCTACGATTCGGGCTTGTGCCGCCACCGGAGTTGAAATCGTCGACCAGCACATGGAACACATGATCGAACTCCGCGAATGCGGACCAGCCATTCCATTGACTGGTCCGGTAGTTGAGCCGCAATCGCAACGTGGACGCGTTAGCATCCTTCAGAGCATTGTCCTCGTCGACGTTCTCATAGCGATACCGTCCGGAGACGGTTGCTTTGCCCGACGTGATCGCCGATGCAAGGTCAGCCGTGCCCTCCTCCTCGGCGGCCGTAGTTGAGAACGGCCATATCAGCCCGAGCAGTATGCCGAGAAGGATGTTTTGATTGCGTTTCATGTTACTTTCCTTGTTTCGAGACTCAAACAGCAATCAGTAGATGTCGTTCAACGTGTTGTAGACGTTGAACTTGCCCGTTGGTGTGACGATTTCAGGACCCTTGATCACGGCCTTAAGTTTGCGAGTCTTGTCGTCGAGAACGACGATCGCCGATTCCTGCTCCTTGCCGCTCCATACCGAGAGCCAGACTTCATCGCCCGCCATGTTGTACTCGGGCTGGACGATGCGTTTGGGTCCTTCGCCAAGATCGGCCCACTCGCCGATGGGCAGCGTCTCGAATCCGGCATCCAGGTTGTTGATATCGAATACGGCGACGCTCTGACTGATCGACTCATCCGGGTTTAGCGGTGCATCGGCCCAGAGATTCGACGAGTTTGGGTGCGATTTGACGAACAGCGAACCGCCACCCATCCCCTTTAGGGTGCGAACGGTCTTCCAGGCATTGTCCGGATGCCCTACGGGATCCGTACCAAGGAACGTGACGTTCGCGTTGCCGAGCGCACTCGTGATCCAGACGGGTCCGTAGTCGGGATCGTCGATGTTGGCGCCGCGGCCCGGGTGTGGCGTCTTGGTGACGTCGGCCAGCGCCACCAGCTTGCGTTCTTTCGAGTCGACAACAGCGACTTTGTCGGACTGATTCGCCGCGGTCAGGAAGTAGCGCTTGCTGCGATCCCAGCCACCGTCGTGCAAGAATTTGGCTGCGCCGATATCGGTAACCGCCAGATCATCGATGTTGCTGTAATCCACAAGCAGGATATGGCCTGTCTCTTTGACGTTGACGATGAAATCGGGATGCTCGTGCGATGCGACGATCGCCGCCACACGAGGTTCCGGATGATATTCCTGCGTGTCGACAGTCATGCCGCGCGTCGAGACGATCTTCAGCGGCTCGAGTGTATCGCCGTCCATAATGACGTACTGCGGCGGCCAGTAGGCTCCTGCGATCGCGTACTTGTCCTCATAGCCTTTGTACTTCGAGGTTTCGACCGAGCGTGCTTCGAGTCCGATCTTGATCTCCGCAACAATCGCCGGCGGATCCATCCACATATCGATCATGTCAATCTTTGCATCACGGCCAATCGTGAACATGTAGCGGCCGGATGCCGACGGGCGCGAAATATGTACGGCGTAACCAGTCGGCACAATACTGACGACTTCCTTCGTGTCACCGTCGATGATCGCCACCTGACCCGCGTCACGCAGCGTTACCGAGAAGAAATTTTCGATATTGCGGTCGTGCTGCGGTTTGGTTGGACGATCTTTTGGCGCAACCCGAACCTCCCAACTGTCCTTCATCTCGGGCATGCCGAACTCCGGCGGCGACGGCGGTTCCTGCTGCAGGAAGCGCGCCATGATGTCGATCTGCGCATCGGTCATCTCACCCGAGGTGCCCCAGTTCGGCATGCCGGCGGGTGAACCATAGGTAATCAGTGCCTTGAGGTACTCGGTACCCTTCGCCATCGTAATGTCCGGCGTCAGCGGTTTGCCAGTGGCGCCTTTGCGCAGCACACCGTGGCAACCCGCGCAGCGCTCGAAATAGAGCTGCGTCGCGGTCGCGAATTCAGCCTGGGACAGCACCGGACCGCCGGCGGCCATGACCTGCCGCGTATCTGCGCCGGAGATCGCTGACGGGGCGCCCTGATACTTGAGCTCACCCTCGGTCGCGCCGAGGTGGCGTTGGCCCGCCGCGCGGTCCTCCGCGCCGAGTTCGACGCGCAGCGCGGCCACTTCGTCGACACTGACGGCTGCGCCGTCGTTGCCCCACGAACCGAACACATAGGTCAGCGCAGCTGCGAGATCCTCGTCCGTCAAGTGGCCCAGGCTCGGCATTACGCCGTTGTACTCGACACCATTAACCGTGACCGGACCGGACAGTCCGAATAATGCGGCGCCCATGACCTTTTTTCGATCTCCCTGGAGGAAGTCGGAATTGGCAAGCGGCGGGAATACGCCCGCGAGCCCCACGCCGGTGGGCTGGTGACAGGCAGCACAGTTGGCAAGATACACAGCTTCGCCCTTCGCCATCAGTTCGCCGGCGGTTGCTGCGGAGACTTCGGCTGTATGCACAGCGGTGTCATCCATTGCGGCTGACCCGGCTGGATCTTCAGCTTGCTTTGAACATGCTCCCATGAACAGCCCAAGCAGCGGGACTGTCAGTAGCAGGCTCAGTTTCTTGAGTAGCATGACTTTTTCTCCTGTCATTGCGGATATTTACCAAGTCACGTTCAGACTGACCGATGCGCTGCGGCCAGCCTGAGCGAGATATGGAAGAATCGGATCATTTGGTGACAAAGTTGGCACGTCGGACCAGTTCCAATACGTGCGGTCAGTCAGGTTGTACAGTCCGGCGCGCAGCGTCGTGCGCTCACCAAGTTTTTGTGTCACATAAAGGTCGTGCACCGCGTGACCGGACGGCTTGAAGAGATCGCCGGACGTTTCGTCGCGGTCTGACCAGCCATCTGTCAGTGTCGACTTCAACCTGACTTCACTGCGTTTACTCTGAGAAACCCAATAGAAACCGAGCACCGCTTGGCCAGGACCCACCGAATTAAGGTGTTCATTGTTGTCCTTGTTCACACCGCGCGCGTAATACGCCGATCCGTCGAATCCCATCGCCTCCCAACGAAATGACCAGCCGGCCTCGACGCCCTCGATACGGGTCTCATCAAGGTTTTGTGACTGAAACAGCAGGAGCCCACTATCCGGGTCGACGCCGAGCCGCACTTTCGATTCGATGAAGTCCTCGTAGCGCGTGTGAAAGATCGAAATCCGTGCGGAAGAGCTGACGCCCTGCCAGCGCAGTCCGAGATCGAAACCGTCCGATGATTCGGACTTCAGGTCCGGATTCGGTATCGCGCGAAAGTTGAAGAGCGGAACGTCGAGGCTGATGTTCGCGTCCGCGTACGGCGGCGCACGAAAACCGTGCGAATACTGCAAATACACGTCGATGCCCGGTGTCAGTTTGTAAATGACGCCGAGTTTCGGCGACAAATCGGACTCGGTTAGAGAGACCACATCGGCGAATGGATAGTCCTCGAGGTACATCGGATCCCGGGTCGGAGAGAGTGCAAAACGATCTGCCCGTAGTGCCGCGATGACCGTCCAGTCGCCGAAATTCATTGTGTCTTCGAGATAAGCGCCGATTTCTGTCGTCGTCGAAATCGGGAAATCGCGCAGCGGGAACACTTCACCAAGCAGAACATTCGTCTGCCCACCGGTCTCCATATCCGTCGAGAGACCGTCGCGATATTCCTCGGTACGCCGCTCCCGGTACTCGAGGCCGACGCCGAGCCGGTGTGCGATGCGACCGCTTCCGAGGTCTTTCCAACTATTCAGTTCGAGGCCACGGATTTCCTGGTCGAATGAGAAGAATCGATCGATAGACACCGGCGTGCTGGCGTTGCCACGCTCGTCCAGCGTTTTCTGTTCGATGTCCACGAGGTCAAAGTAAGCACGTACGATACCGCTGTCGATCCAGCCATCGGGCGAGCCGAATTCATACGCGAGGCTCAAGAGATCCATTTGGTAGCGATCGTTGCCTTCTAGGGCTGTTGTTGACCGGAACCGCCCGGAGCCGAGCATCGAATTCAAGTCAGACAGCGTATGTGCGTCCTGGTGAATGACTTCGGCACGCCAGGTGTTGCCGAGACGATCGTCTGCGACGAGCTTGAGCAAGGTCGTGCGACGATCCGCTTCGCGCGTGTCGAGACTGACCGGTACCGCGGCAGAATCGACTTCGTGGCCGTCGCGCCAGCTGACACCCGCTGCCAGCCCGAGCGACCGATCACCCAGACCAAACAGCGCCTGGCTCTGAACGCTCGCGTCTGCGTCACGCCACGTGACCATCAGGTCGCCGCCGTGACCGCTCTTGCCGGTCAGGTCCACCGGATCCGGCGTCCCGACCGCAATAACGCCGCCGATTGCGGCGCTGCCATACAGCGCCGAGGCCGGACCGTGCAATACCTCGATGTTCTGGATCAGGCCAGCGTCGATGAAGTCACGCGTTGCATTGGAGAAATTACCGACGCTGAAATGATCGGACAACGGCACGCCATCGACGACGATTGCGACGCGATTGCCGCCGATGCCGCGGATGTTGATGCCTTCAGTGCCGAATCGATTACCGGCCGCCTCGTGATCGACACCTGGCACATACCGAAACACGTCATTGATCGAGGTCGCAAGATCGTCGTTGAGATCCGCCCGGGTCAGTACCGTAACATTTGACGCAATCTCGCGAACCGATCGTTCATCTTTGTGCGCAACGACGACGATCTGGTCGACTGCCTCGGCACGCTCTTCAGCTGCGAATACGGCCGGGCACATAAAAACGCCTGCCGCGACCAATGCGGCAGGCGCGGACATCAATCGAAGATCTTTGAGCATACTTTTCTACATTACGCCTTTGCGTCTTGGCTAGGTCGCACCTTGCCAAAAGCTGTGTATAAAACTATAGGTAGGTTCCCGTACCGCCGATCGCAGCCAGCAAAGCCCGGACAGTAATTGCATATGTATTTGATCTTAAAGAATTTTCATACTCTTTTCGCCGCACTGACTATCAGCGGATTTCTGCTGCGCGGGTACTGGATGATGACGGGCTCGGTTCTGCACCAAAATCGCGCAGCCCGGATCGTGCCGCATGTCATCGACTCGCTGTTCTTCGGCACGGCGATCTGGCTGATCCTCGAGCTGAACATAGCGCCCTTGCAACACCCCTGGCTGCTGGCGAAGTTCGCCGGGTTGATCGCTTACATCGGGCTGGGCATGGTCGCGTTTCGCTTCGGCCGCTCCGGCGAGACCAGAAAGATCGCGTTCATCGGCGCCGTCGCCGCATTCGCATACATCGTTGGCGTCGCCCTTTCAAAAAGTCCATGGAGCTGGATCGCGTACCTGACCACATAGCGCCCGTGAGCGGGATGTTTGTCATCCGAAGTTAAGCGCAGCAGGGCGAGCCATGAGGATGACAGGCATCGCGGTCGCGGGCTGTTGCCTGGCTAGTCTGCCGGCACTTCACCGGTTCGCGTTGCGATTCGGGCAGCGGCTAGCAGTCGGCCCGTATTGACGGGCTTGCTCATCAAGGTGCTGTTATCGACCGGACGCGCGTCCTTGACGACTTTCGACGTATCACCGCTGACAATGAACGCCGGAATATTCAGACCGTAGTGCCTACGAATATTCGTTACAGCCTCGACACCGGTCGAGCCGTCGAGCAGATGAAAATCAGAGACGACGAGTACTGGCGTTTCGTCGATATGCTTGATCAGCGCGCGCGCTTCCGTTGCCGAGGCCGCGGTTGCAACGCGGTAGCCCTCTGCTTCGAGCAGTAAGCCCCAGGCATTAGCCACATTAACGTCATCCTCGATCAGGATAATGAGCCCGCTGGCAGATTCCCGGGCGACCGTTTCGCCATCTTCGGCACCGCCTGTATGCTCCCCGAGCCGGCCGCTGACGGGCATGCTTACAGTGAAACGGGATCCGCTGCCGAGGTCAGATTCGACATCGATGCTGTGTCCAAGCAATTCGGTGAGCCGTTTCACAATGGCGAGGCCGAGTCCAAACCCCTCCTTGCTGCCACCACGCGACTTGACTTGGTGGAACTCTTTAAAAATATCCTGCTGCTGATCCTTGCTGATACCGATGCCTGTGTCTTCGATTACGATGCTACAATGGCCGTCGCGCTCAACGCAGTCGAGCGCCACTTTGCCTTGCTCGGTGTAGCGAATCGCATTGCCGACGAGGTTTTGAATAATCTCGCTCAAGAGATTCGGGTCTGAGCGCACCATCGACTGGCATGCGCACGAAGTAAATTCAAGCCCTTTGTGCCGCGCCTGCCGTGCAAACTCAGGCGAGAGCCGGTCGACCAGACGCTGCATCGGAAATTCCTCGAACTCGGGCGTGACGACACCGGCATCGAGACGACTGATATCGAGCAGGGAATTGAGCAGATTCGTCATCGCCGTCAACGAGTGATCCTGGCTCTCGATCATTTCGAGTGCGCGCTCATCCTTGACGGTTCGTCGCAGGGCGCCGTTTAGCAGACTGAGTGCCTGCACGGGCTGCCGCAAGTCATGGCTGGCCGCAGCCAGGAATGCGCTGTTTGCCTTGTTGGCGCGTTCCGCCGCCTCCTGTGCCGCGATGATTTGCTGCTCCATTCGTTTGCGGTTCGTAACGTCACGAATGACGCTCGAGACGAAGGTACCGCCGGCAGTTTCAACCGGGCTCAGGCTAATCTCCACCGGAAACTCGCTGCCGTCCTGGCGCAACCCGACCAGCTCCAGTCCGGCGCCCATTGGTCGAATGCCCGGACTGCCGTAAAATTTGCCGCGATGCTCAACATGCAAGCTGCGAATGCGCTCAGGCAACAACATCTCTATCTTGTTGCCGAGCAATTCGTCGCGGGCATAGCCAAACATACGCTCCGTCTGGCCGTTGACGAGCACAATCTCGCCCGTCGTGTCGACGATAATCATCGCGTCGGGTGCCGATTCGAGCAAAGTGCGGAAAAAAGCCTCCGACACCTTGGCTTTCAGTTTCTTTGATCCCATCAATCCGTTCATGGACGTCGCTGGAATTGGCAAGTATAACGTGGCAGCAAGCCGCTATACTTGATGGCCCAGTATAAATAGCACCATACGTATCGACACGTATACGGTTCGGATATATTGGCTGATAGCCTGCCGAAAGTCTGCACTACGCCCAACACAACAGGGGTCCGGCCATTGGACACAACAGCTACCTACAATGACACGGTGGTGCGTCAGTTCACGATCATGACCGTGGTCTGGGGCATAGTCGGCATGCTAGTCGGAGTGCTAATTGCGGCACAGCTCATGTGGCCACAGCTCAATTTCGACCTGCCGTTCCTGACTTACAGCCGCTTGCGGCCATTGCATACAAATGCTGTGATTTTCGCCTTCGGCGGATCTGCATTGTTCGCGACGTCTTACTACGTCGTGCAGCGCACCTGTCACGTACGGCTCGCGTTCAACAAGCTAGCTGCATTCACGTTCTGGGGCTGGCAGGCGATTATCGTGCTGGCTGCCGTCACGTTGCCGCTCGGCATTACGCAGGGCAAGGAATACGCCGAGCTTGAATGGCCAATCGATCTACTCATTGCCGTGGTTTGGGTCGCATACGCGGTGGTGTTCTTCAGCACTATTGGAATGCGCCGCATCAAGCATATTTATGTCGCAAACTGGTTCTACGGCGCGTTTATTATTACGGTCGCCGTCCTGCATATCTTCAACAATCTCGCCGTGCCAGTGTCCCTGACCAAGTCATACACCATCTATACGGGTGTCGTCGATGGGATGATGCAGTGGTGGTATGGGCACAACGCGGTCGGCTTTTTCCTGACCGCCGGCTTCCTTGGCATGATGTATTACTTCGTGCCGAAGCAGGCAGGTCGCCCGGTTTATTCGTACCGGCTGTCCGTCGTGCATTTCTGGTCGCTTATCGCCGTGTACATGTGGGCCGGACCGCACCACCTGCATTACACCTCGCTGCCCGACTGGGCACAGACGCTGGGCATGGTCTTCTCGATCGTTCTCCTCGCGCCGTCGTGGGGCGGCATGATCAACGGCATCATGACGCTGTCGGGCGCCTGGCATAAGTTGCGGTCGGATCCGATTCTCAAGTTCATGATCGTCGCGCTGTCGTTCTACGGCATGTCGACCTTCGAAGGTCCAATGATGTCGATCAAGACTGTGAACGCACTGTCGCACTACACCGAGTGGACCATCGGTCACGTGCATTCCGGCGCACTCGGCTGGGTTGCGATGATGACGATCGGCTCGGTCTATTCGTTGCTGCCGCGCCTGTATAACCGCGACAGCATGCACAGCATCAAACTCATCGACGCGCATTTCTGGACGTCGACTATTGGCGTGGTGCTGTACGCCGTATCGATGTGGGTCGCTGGCATCGGCGAAGGCCTGATGTCACGCGCGGTGAATGCCGACGGCACGCTAACTTACGCGTTCATCGAGATCCTGGCGTCGAAGTATCCGTACTACGGTATGCGCCTCGTCGGTGGCCTGGTCTTCTTCAGCGGCATGATCATCATGGCCTACAACGTCTGGAGGACTGTCTCTGAGAAGAAACCGGTGCCTGTCGCCGTTATGGACCCGGCGTAGAGGAGCGGACCGATGCGGCATGAAACTATTGAAAAAAGTATAAACCTGATGATGGTCCTGATCGTGCTTGCTATCAGCATCGGCGGATTTGTCGAACTGATACCGCTGATGCTGAGCTCCGACGCGACCGAACCCGATGAGGGCATTGCTCCCTACTCCGCACTGCGGCTTGCCGGCCGTGACGTCTACGTCCGCGAAGGCTGTTACAACTGTCATTCGCAGATGATTCGACCGTTCCGTAGCGAGACCGAGCGCTACGGGCCGTACACGACAGCAGGTGAAACCGTATACGACCGGCCATTCCAGTTCGGCTCGAAGCGCACGGGTCCCGATCTTGCGCGGGTTGGAGGACGCTATTCGGATGATTGGCAGCGACTGCACCTGATCGACCCACGGGCGCTCGTGCCTGAGTCCAATATGCCCGGTTATCCGTGGCTTGCACAGAATATGGTCGATCCAGATTTGATAACCATAAAGCTGCGCACACTCAAGATGTTGGGTGATCCCTACACCGACGAGCAAATCGCTGCGGCGTCCAGTGAGGTCGAAGGCAAGACCGAGATGGACGCCGTGATCGCCTATTTGCAGGAACTCGGCACGAACCGCAGCGCACGCAGGTAACAACGGATGGATGTTAACGATTTCCGCGGACTGCTCACTGCCGTCACTCTATTTGCTTTCGTCGGGCTCTGGATCTGGGCCTGGAGCAGTCGTCGCAAGGCCGATTTTGACGCCAGTGCCGCACTGCCTTTGGAAGAGGACAATTACATGCCCAACAACGAACGGGAGAATATTTGATGGCTGCATTCTGGGCCTGGTTCGTTGCGGTCGGCACGATCGCGTTTGTTATTTGGTGCGTCTGGCTCATCAGCTGGGCGTCCAAACAAGGACCGCAGAACAAACAGGACGAGGACCTCGTCGGCCACAAGTGGGATGGCGACCTCGAAGAGTGGAATAATCCGGCGCCGAAGTGGTGGCTGTACCTGTACTTCATCACAATTGCGTGGGCAGTGGGCTACATGATCGTGTATCCGGGCATCGGCGCATTCGATGGCGTGGCCGGCTGGTCGCAGCAGGGTCAGTACGAGGCGGAAATGCAGGCGGCTGAAGCTCGCTACGAGCCGATCTACGCGCGCTTTGCCGAGATGGACTTCGAGACACTTGCCAAAGACCCCGACGCAAACAAGCTGGGCAAGAGCCTGTTCGCCGGCTACTGCACGACCTGTCATGGCTCCGATGCCCGCGGCGCCGCTGGCTACCCGAATCTGACCGACAACGACTGGCTCTGGGGCAAAACCGAGGCAGCAATAACAACCACAATCCAGCAGGGCCGCAATAGCATCATGCCGAATCTGTCAGCGGCGCTCGGCGGCGATGCCGGAATCGACAACATGGTCAGCTACGTGCAGAGCCTGAGCGGCGCGGTGGCGGCTGACGAGGCCGCGATGAGCGCGCAACCCATGTTTGTGGCGCTTTGCAGCGCTTGTCATATGGCCGACGGTAGCGGCAATCAGCTGCTCGGTGGGCCCAACCTGACCGATGATGTGTGGTTGTACGGTTCGTCGACCGACGCAATTCGCACCACGATTGTTCAGGGGCGAAATGGCGTGATGCCTGCTCACGGGCAGTTGCTGGGCGACAAGCGGACGAAGATTCTTGCCGCCTACGTCTACAGCATGTCGAATGCGGAGTAACAAGAAGCGGCGTGGTCACCGAGGAATATCCAGGCGCAAGACAGTGGAGTCGTAACAAGCAGGCCGTTGCGACAGTCGTTTGGATTTCTTTCCTGACGGCGGCGGTAGCAACGATGCTGTTTTTCGCGGTGTTCGACCCGATAGACCTACTGACTCTTATTGAACCCGAGCTCGAGTTAGGACGTCAGGCAGGTTATGCCGTGGGTTTCTTCTTCTTCTGGATTATTTCGGCCGCCTGCTCTGCTGTGACGGCCTGGCTGGTTCGAACTGCCCCGAAACGCGACGCCCGTCACCGGTAGCCAGCACACCTGATGAGTACACCGACCAACACCGACCGGCCGAGAGCCGCGGCGCTGTACGAAAGCGCGAAAAAAATCTATCCCCGCGAGATCAAGGGTCGATTCGACACGCTCTCCAAACTCGCAACCAATGCACTGCTGGGTCTATATTACGTTTTGCCCTGGTTGATGTGGGACGATCGGCAGGCAATTCTGTTCGACCTGCCGGCGCGCAAGTTCTATGTGCTCGGACTGACGCTCTGGCCGCAGGACTTCATCTACCTGGCGTTGTTGCTGATGATCGCCGCGTTGTCCTTGTTCTTCTTTACGGCGCTGGCAGGACGGCTCTGGTGCGGCTTCGCCTGTCCGCAAACCGTCTGGACCGAAGCCTTCATCTGGATGGAGCAACTGACCGAGGGCACACGCTCGCAACGCATCAAGCTCGATAAGGCGCCATGGAGCTGGAACAAGCTGCGCCGCAAAATTTCCAAGCAGCTCCTCTGGATCGCGTTCTCGATGTGGACCGGTTTCACCTTCGTCGGCTACTTTTTGCCGATCCGCCAGCTCGCGCTCGACATTGCTGCGCTCAACGTCGGCGGCTGGACGCTGTTCTGGGGACTGTTTTACGGCTTTGCGACCTATGGCAATGCCGGTTACATGCGTGAGCAGGTGTGCAAATACATGTGTCCGTACGCGCGCTTCCAGAGCGCGATGTTCGATAAGGACACACTAATCATCTCCTATGACGAGAAACGCGGCGAACCTCGTGGTGGCCGCAAGCGCTCCATTGATCGCAACAATGAAGGTCTCGGCGACTGCATCGATTGTACGCTGTGTGTGCAGGTCTGCCCGACCGGCATCGATATTCGCGACGGCCTGCAATACGACTGCATAGCCTGCGCCGCCTGTATCGATGCCTGTGACTCGATTATGGACAAGATGGACTATCCGCGCGGGCTGGTTCGCTATACAACCGAACACGCGTTGACCGGTAAGACGACGCGCGTACTGCGGCCAAGGATGTTTGTTTATGCGGCGGTCCTGCTTATTCTCGGCACCGCGCTCATAACCTCGATGGTGACTCGCACGCCGGTAATTCTCGACGTAATTCGCGACCGTAATGCGCTCTTTCGTGAACTGTCCGGCGACATGATCGAAAACAGCTACACGCTGAAACTCATCAACCAAAGCAATCATGCGCGCAACTTCCGGCTAGCCATCGACGGCGTACCCGGGTTGACGCTGGATGGAGTCGCGAACGAGATAACGGTCGCTGGCGGCGACGTATTGTCGCTCCCGGTCAGAGCGCGGACGCGCCGCAGCAACGCGTATGGCATCATGAACATCACCTTTTCTGCGACAGCCGCTGACGACGAGAGTGTTTTCGTGATTGAGGACAGTCGCTTCCTTGGCCCGACACCCTGATGACACAACGAGACGTCCAACCCTGGTACCGCCACTTCTGGCCCTGGTTCATCATTGTGCTGCTGGGCTCTTCGGTCTCTGCAAGCCTTTATACCGTGTATCTGGCCATCAGTACGGCCGAACCCGTATTGGAACAGCCGTACGACGGACGATGAGTGCTGGCGTTTGTTTTCACTGCGCACTGCCCGTTGATCGTCTCGGCGAATTTCAGGTCGAGATCGCCGGCGAACTGAAGTCAGTTTGTTGTCCCGGCTGCAAAGCCGTCGCCGAACTGATCCGCGACACGGGCATGACCAATTACTATGCGATGCGCGAATCGGCGCAGCCAGGCGCCGGCAGACCGGCTGACGATGCCGCCGAATGGCAGATCTACGACCGCGACGACATGTTCACCGCATTTGCGCATGCAGACGGCGACAGCGCCGAAGCGACAATTTACGTGGGCGGAATGTATTGCGCCGCCTGCAGCTGGCTGATTGAAACGACGCTGGCAAGGCTCGATGGTATTGTCAGCGCCGAGGTGAGTCCGGTGACACATCGTCTGCGCGTGCGCTGGCACATTGCTCAGCTCAGGCTCGGACAGATACTCAAAAGTCTTGCCGATCTGGGCTACGATCCGCAGCCACTCGCTCCGGAATCGGCAACGCGACCCGAGGTCGCGGAGCAACGTGCGGCGCTCAAACGCCTGCTGGTTGCATCGATCGGCATGATGCAGGTCATGATGTTCGCAGTCGGACTTTATGCCGGCGACTTTCAGGGCATGGATGTGACCATGCAGCGCTTCCTGCGCGTTGTGAGTTTTGTGGTCACGACACCGGTCGTATTCTATGCCGCGCGGCCTTTTTTCGCGGGTGCCTGGCGCGGCATTATTTCGCGCATGCCGGGTATGGACCTGCCCGTATCGATCGCTATTGCGGCCGCCTATATAGGCTCTGTCTATGCAATGCTGACCAACGGACCGGCAGTCTGGTTCGACTCCGTAGTGATGTTCGTGTTTTTCCTGACGCTCGGCCGTTTTCTCGAGATGCGTGCGCGGCATCGCTCCATCGACCGCAGCACAGCATTGTCGACCGTACTGCCCAATACCGTCACACGCATCGATGGGGAGGAACAACTGGTGATCCCCGCCAGCCACCTCGTTACCGGCGACCTGCTGCTCGTTCGACCCGGTGAATCGATTCCTGCGGATGGCTTTCTCACTGAAGGCATGACGATGGTCGACGAAGCCTTGCTAACCGGCGAAGCGGAGCCGCGGCCGAAATCAATCAACGACAGTCTAATTGCGGGAAGCATCAATCTGGATGGCGTTATCAGGATGCGCGTTGAGAAGACCGGCGGCGACACGACACTGGGCATAATCAGCCGTATGAGCGAGCGGGCACGTTATGCGCGACCTGCGTTCGTGCAGCTTGCGGACCGCATTGCGAGCTACGTCGTCATCGCAATACTTGTAATCGCGGCAGTTGTTGCGAGCGTCTGGTATGTCGCGGCACCAGATCGCGCTTTCGTCATAACTCTGTCCGTGCTTGTCGTGACCTGCCCCTGCGCACTTGCGCTGGCTACGCCAGCTGCGTTTGCTGCGGCCGGCACGCGCCTGTCCGAACTGCACTTGCTCGTCACCGACGGCAATGCGATCGAGGCGTTGTCAAAAGCTACGCGAGTACTGTTCGACAAGACCGGAACGTTGACGCGTGGTGTGCCAGTAATCGTTTCGACCCGCATTTTCGACGAGTCCTTCGAGGAATCGCAGTGTCTGCGCATTGCGGCTGCGCTCGAAACCGTATCGACGCATCCTATTGCCAGCGCATTCCGTGTACAAGACAACGAGTCTGTTGCGACGGATCAGCGGGTCGCGGTCGGTGATGGCGTCACCGGTGTTATCGATGGCCAGCGCTGGCGGCTGGGACGATTCGATTACGTTGCTCGCGACACGACCGCCGCTGCGCGCCGGCTGCAAACAACCAGTGTTTACCTGGGTACTGACGCAGGAGTCATCGCGAGATTTGACCTGGATGATGAGATCCGGCCCGGCGTGGCGGCAACGCTGCAGCAACTCAAGGGCCTGGGTCTTACGCCCGGACTTGTCAGCGGCGATAGCAAAGAACCCGTGAGTCGTGTTGCCGCGACGCTCGGGATTTCCGATTATCACTACGGCTGCACGCCCGAGGACAAGCTCGAGATTATTCGCTCCGCGCAGCAAGCAGGTAACACGGTGATCATGGTCGGGGACGGTATCAACGACGCACCCGTGCTCGCCGGCGCAAACGCCTCAGTGGCTCCTGTCCACGGCGCTCTGCTCGCCCAGGCCAGCGCGGACGTCATCATGCTCGGCGAATCGCTCGAGCCTATTGTCCGCGGAGTGCTTACCGCCCGCAAAACGATGCGGATCGTAAAGCAAAATCTCGCCTGGGCAATCGTTTACAATGCAGCGGCGTTACCGCTGGCTGCGTTGGGGTATGTGCCGCCATGGGCGGCGGCGATCGGCATGAGCGCGAGCTCGCTCATTGTCGTGCTCAACGCACTGCGCCTTAGCGGCTACGGAGCGCCATGAACATTCTGTACGTACTGATTCCGCTGGCCTTACTGTTACTCGGAGGCGCCGTATGGGCGTTCTTCTGGGCCGTCAGCTCGGGTCAGTTCGACGACCTCGATACGCCGGCCGTACGTGTGGTGATGGATGACGACGAAAAACCACCTGAAAATCCCGCGCCATGACCGGACTCGCGCCTTCGATGTCGGCAGCACTGCTCGCCGGACTCCTCGGCAGCGCGCACTGCCTTGGAATGTGTGCCGGAATTTCGGGATTGTTCGCCGTAAATTCCAGCATCGCGACGATGCGAATGCAGTTTCCGACCGCCCTGACCTATAACGTCGGTCGCGTAAT
>Ga0224497_10000364_pt1 | contig 32499 bp, 34 predicted proteins | sample SF_Jul11_sed_USG_4_FD_167970 | JGI IMG/M metagenome (GOLD analysis project Ga0224497, IMG submission 167970) | Sediment microbial communities from San Francisco Bay, California, United States - SF_Jul11_sed_USGS_13 | ecosystem: Environmental > Aquatic > Marine > Sediment | place: USA...
AAAATAGAATAGACATTCTAAATGTAGTTTTTACAAATAAGCTTACATGTACATTTGATGAAAGTGATTTTAGATATCATGGAAGATCTTTGATTGCTTCTAATCCCGCAATAATTTCAACGACAGGTATGATAGAAGCCCCAGCAAAACCAAAACAATACTATCTAGAATTAATGACTGGTATTTCTAAAGAAAGAATAGATGAAATCAAGAAAAAATACGAAGGTCAATTTTTAGAATATCATGATTCTCGATTATCAGAGATTGCCAAAGGATATTTGCTACAAACCATCATGTATTATGAAACAGGTGAGGCATTTTGTGAGAATATTGATTGCAGATGCTTCAATGCACACTGGCAAAAAGATCTTTTTCGTTCACAAATAGATAACAAGAAATTTTGTAAAAAACATGAAGAAATTCTAAATCAGTTTAAACAGAATTAATGTCATTACGGATTTTTTTAGCAGATTCTTTCAACATGGATTTCTCGGATTCGTCAAGATTAATTTTTTGTATTTCAAATACCCCATTTTTATTAATTTTTACAGGAATTCCCATAGATACGTCATATTCACCATATTCGCCTTCAAGAACTATTGAAGCAGGAATAAACAATTCTTTTGTGTCAATAATGGCATGAATCACATCATAGGTGTTTTTGGCAATGCCAAAATGGGATCTACTCTTGTAATTTCTTAATTGTTTCCAATAACCGCGGATATTATTGATCAAGGATTCTCTTGTAATGTCATTAATCAAGGAATTCAGTTCAGATCCATTAACAGAAACATTAGAAAAAATCGGCACCATAGAATCACCATGTTCACCTAGAACTAAAGCATTAGATATTGATGACTGTGTAACTGAAAAAATTTCTGAAATAAAATAACGAAATCGACTTGAATCAAGACTCGACGCAATCCCTATTACTTTGAATCTAGAAAAATCAGATTCTTTTTGAAAGAAATAAGTCAAAACATCAGGAGGGTTTGAAACTACCAAAATTATTGCAGAAGGACAATACTGTTTGACTTTTTCTGCAATTTCTTTGATCATATCTACTTGTGATTTTATGTTTTCTGTCCTATCTTTTGTATAACTGCCTCTACTTGCTGCAATAACTATAATGTCAGAATTAGATAAATCAGAATAATCGTCTGTACCGCGAATGGAAAACTTGGATGTAGAAGGAATAGCATTTGCAATGTCCATGGACTCACCTAATGCTTTGTCCTTAGTACGGTTTAGAAGCAATACATCATCTAATTCATTTGCAACACAGAGAAACGCAATTGATGCTCCAACTCGGCCACTGCCAATAATTGAAATCAAGTAAAACACAGCCGGTTTATTTTACAATTAAGACAGGACAACGGACTTTCTGAGATACTCCATTTGCAACACTGCCTAAGAGAACTTTGTCAAAACCGCCTCTTCCATGGGAACCAATTACAATAAGATCATGTTTTCGTGATTTTGCAAAAGCCACAATGTCATTTACTACAGATTTTGAAGTAATAATTTGAGATTTAAAAGTAATTTGGTTTTTTTCTGCATACGATTCTAGTTTTTCAATATGCTGCTTGGTAGCCTTACTTTGTTTTTTAATTAATTCTTTATCTGCTCTTGAATCATAATATTTGTGATGCCAAGCATCACCTTCAAGGCAGGTCAGAAGAGTAATTTTTGATTGATATTTTTTTGCCACATCCAAAGCCACCTTAAAGGCTCTAGTAGATTGGCCAGATAGATCAAAGGGAACAAGAATATTTTGAAACATTTCAAAATTCCTCCTTTTTACGAATACTTTCTCTTTGACGCTTATTATCACGGTTTGATAACTCGCCCTCTAATTTACGACTTAATTCATCGGCAATTTTTAGAATATCCCAACCGGATTCAGTGTAAAGCAATGTATTTTTTGAGGTCTTGACATATGCAGTAACATCATAATGGGTTCTTGAACCTTCAGGGTTTTGAGATTCTACTGTAATTTTTGCTTCAATGATATCAGATAATACCTGTTGAACTTTTTCCAGAGCCGAACCAAACTTTGAAGAAAGTACTTCATTTGCAGGTTCATCTTTAGACAAGCCAACCACATACAAAGGAACAGGATCTGCCATACAATACTCATATAGCCTTGAAGTAAATATCTTTCTCAATAATTACCAGATATGAAATTCAAGGATGGTTGTATTAAGACTTAATTAAGAAACAAAGAACAGAGGCATATTGGATGTAAAAAAGATAAAATTATTAGCATTAATCACAACCCCAATTACAGTTAACCCAAATGCCACATTACTAAAAACAAGAGAAAGTCTACTAAAAAATAAAGTAAAAAGGATAGTTATCATAGACAGGAAAAAACCCATTGGAGTGATTACTGAAAAAGATATTGCAAAAAAAATCTATGAACTGGGTTCAAATCCAATCAAATCTGTAAAAGCAAAAGATTTTGTCCCTAGAAAATTATTTACATTAACTGCAAACAATACCGTAAAGGAATGTGCAAAGATGATGAAGAAACACAGGATCAGTGTGGTGATAATTACAAATGACGACAACACATTACGAGGGATTGTAACTGAAACAGATCTAGTAAAAGCATTTCTTACAAAAGAATCAACATCATTCAAAGTTTTAGAAATAATGAAAAAAGATGTCATTACCGCATCTCCAAGTGATCCCATTTTGCATGTGGAGAGTTTATTGCTAAAATACGGGATTTCAAGAGTAGTGATTAAAAGAAATCAAACTCCAGTAGGAATCATTACATTCAGAGACTTTGTACCTGCTAAGATACCGCAATGGATTGCAGAATCAGCTGATCCTAAAGAAGTTCAAGAATACAAATTCAAAAAAGGCTTAGAGGAAATTCACTCAAATCAGATGAGCTATCTGTTTCCATTTCATGCTACAGATATTATGGCAACCAAGCCCATTACAATTGAGGCGGATGACGATGTTAAAAATGCAATTACCCGTATGATTAAAAACAACATAAGCGGACTGCCAGTCGTTAAAAAATCAAAATTGATAGGGATAATTACAAAATCAGATATTGTTGCAGCATTAGCTGTTTAATTTTATTTTACAATTAGGACTGGCTTTTTGGATTTATGTAAAACGTAATTTGAGACACTTCCTAAGAAAAGTTCTTTGGCAGAGCCTCGTCCACGAGCACAAATTACAACCATATCAATTCTATTTTTCTTGTCATTAGCAAATTTTGCAATATCATACCCAGGATCCCCGGCAATTGCTTTTCCAGTTAATTGAATTCCTTTTTTGGCAGCCCTGACTTTTGCTTCATTTAGAGTTTTTTTCACATCAGTCATTGAATTAAAATCTAAGAAACCCAGTGGGTGAATTGCATATATCCCAGGTACAGATTTAACTGACAAAGCAATGATTGTGCCTTGGGATTGTCTTGCAATATGAATAGCCATATCCAACCCACGAAAAGAATTTTTTGAACCATCAATGGGAACTAGAATTTTTTTAGTTTTAATTACCATATACTTCTACAAAGTGATTAGAATTTATAACTCTATAATGATTATCTTAATTGATTTTCAATTGTGATAATTTAGAATTTATCTCATATAATTGAAAGATTATAAAAAAACATGGCCAGTACATTTGTAAATCAAATTATGAGCAAAAATGTTCTTACAGTTGACAAGTCAACATCATTACAAGAAGCAGCAGCAAACATGACTAAATTAAACGTAGGCTGTGTAATTGCCACCGAAAATTCCAAACCAGTTGGAATAATTACTGAACGAGATTTTGTAACAAAAGTTGCAGCTGAAGGATGGCCATTATTTACAGAGATCTCAGAAGTGATGTCATCACCATTAATTACAATAAATTCTGAGGAAACAATTTGGGAAGCTTCAGAAATAATGAAAGAGAAATTAATTCACAAACTACCAGTCAAAGAAAATGAACAGATTGTAGGAATTATAACTACCTCAGACATTGTGAGGATATCAAGTGTCGGATCAGATTCAGAAATGCGTAGAATATGTGACCAGATTATCATGAGAATGAATGAGAAATAGTTGAGAAAAGATATTCACTTAAATTATTGAAACAGAGTAATCAAACATCATGATGGCAGCAGACGAAGGAGCAACAATATTAGAAACAAATGATAAAGACCCAATGAAACCAGATAAAGCTAAAACAAAGTTTGATGTAATCATTATTGGCGCAGGCCCTTCAGGATATACTGCAGGAATTTATTGCTCAAGAGCAGGTTATGACACCTTAATTTTATCAGGAATTCTTCCAGGAGGACAATTAGTAAATACCACAGAAGTAGAAAACTATCCTGGATTTGAGAATGGAATCATGGGTCCAGATTTAATGATAGACATGAGAAAGCAATCTCAAAGAATGGGAACGGTGATTATTGATGATGAAGCAGTAGATGTAGATTTTAGACGAAGTCCCTTCAAAGTTTTAACAGCATCAGAGGAATACGAGGGACGTGCGGTGATTATCGCAACGGGTGCAAATCCAAGAAAAATGGGATTAACAGGAGAGCAAACATTTGCAGGAAAAGGTGTTTCATATTGTGCAACATGTGATGGGCCATTCTTTAGAAATCAAGAGATAGTTGTAGTAGGAGGAGGAGATTCAGCCATAGAAGAAGCAACATTCCTTACAAAATTTGCTACAACTGTTCATATCATACATAGAAGAAATGAATTGCGCGCAAGCAAAGTAATGCAAGAGCGCGCTTTGAATAATGAAAAAATAAGAATTCACTGGGATTCAGTAGTAACAGACATCAAAGGAGACCAGAAGATGCAACAGGTAATTTTAAAAAATCTAAAAACACAGGAAGAAACAACAATTGATGCTGGAGGCCTTTTTGTTGCAATAGGACATGAGCCAAATACAAAATTATTCAAAGGTCAAATTGACCTGGATGATGAAGGGTATGTTATCTTAAAAGACAAAACCCACACTAATATCGAGGGTGTTTTTGCAGCTGGTGATGTACATGATAGAAATTATAGACAGGCAATTACTGCAGCAGGCTATGGATGCATGGCAGCAATCGATGTTGACAAGTATCTAACAGAAAGCGCAGATAAGATATAATGAAAAATACACAATGTAAAAAGTGTTTAAAAAAATTCCAACAGAAAGAGATCTTCACAATTCAGCAATTTCAATATAGAAAAATCCCGACATACAAGTGGTCTCTGGACTTTTTCAAGAAATTAGAAATTGATGAATGGGATTCATTCTGCGAAAATTGCATGATAGAATATTCTAAAAAATCCAAGACAGAATGGGATAAATTAAAAGTTTAACAATTTTACAAGTAGACAGCATACAATGAAAGATGTAGAGAATCTAAAAAGATCAATTGATGAAATTAGCGTAAAACTAACAAAATTAGGAACGGAATTAGCAGAAATGAAGTTCAGTTATAAAGTAGTAGAAAAACCATCTAAAGAGTATTGGAATGAAAGAATAAACGAATTTAGAAAATACAATGAAAAGGGTTTAGAATATTATAATCAAGTTTATGCCATGATGAATTTGATTAACAAAGAAGAATCTCAAATGTTCCTTTTACGTACAAGTAAATTTCGGCAGCTTGGATTGGAGTTATTAGAAATCATGCAGAAAATCAAGAAAAACCCTTCAATTACGGATCCAAAAGACAAACAGCAAAGCCTATGGAGTAAAGACATTAAAAATAAAATCACAGAGCAAAGCAACAAATGCCTCAATCATGAAAGAGAGATGAACTCATCATTTAGAGATTTTTATCAAAATGAATTAAAGAAAATATTAGAATAGAATCTAATATGCCAAATCAGACAGGTATTTTGCTTCTTTTAAGGAATTTTCAAATACTTCCTCAGACATGATGTTTTGAGCAGCATAAACACTCTTGAACTTTCGTCCATCATCGGCAAAAATTCCCACCACACACGCATCACCTTCAATAGGATATTTTTTCATACATGCATAAACTGCTGCAGAAGAAGGACTGATTAGGAGCTGATCTTTTTCAAATACTTCTTTAACTACAGAAAACGCCTCTTCATTATCAACAGAAACCCAATCATCCACAACATTTTCCCGTTTTAGAAACAAATCAGGTTTTGCAGATTCTTCAAAGTTTCTCCACCCCTGTATCAAATGATTTTGTTGAGGTTGACAACCGATAATCTTAACATTAGGATTTTTTTCTTTAAGAAAAGTACCAATGCCTGTAATTGTTCCACCAGTACCAACTCCCGTAAAGAAGTGAGTCACTTTTCCTTCAGTTTGCTTCCAAATCTCTGGACCGGTTCCTACATAGTGGCCCTTGAAATTTGCTTCGTTTGCATACTGATTTGGGGAGTAATAAGTATCAGGTCTGGATGATGCAATGGATGTAGCTAATGCAATACTTTGATCTGTTCCAGCTCCTACCTTAGGACATAAATCATCACTTGTCTCAAACACCTTTGCACCAAGATTTCTAATGATATCCTTAGTCTCATTACTTGCTTTTTCAGGAATTACTATCTCAACTTTGTAGCCCAACTCATTTGCGATACCAGTTAATGCAATTCCAGTATTTCCAGAAGTAGGTTCAATGATTATGCTTTTCCCTTTTGTCAGAATTCCTCGTTCTTCACCGTCTTTAATCATCCAATATGCAGCTCTATCCTTTACAGATCCAAATGGGTTATGGCCTTCTAATTTTGCAAAATATATGGTATTATTATGAGAAAGTGAGCTTAGTCTAACGAGAGGAGTGTTCCCAATACGACTCAAGACATCTGTATCAGTGACAACAGTCATTATCCTAGTTATTTCACCTTTTTAATTTGAAATGTTATAACATTACCATCTTTGGATAAATCTAATAGTTCGTGACCATTTCTTGTGACCCATCTAGAGATATCATCTTCAGCAGCAGGATCATCTGCAGAAACTGTCAAAGTTTCACCAACTTGCATTCTTTCAATTTCAATTTTTGTTCTAAATACAGGTTCTGGACAAAATAATCCAGTCGCATCTAATTTTTTTGCAGTTGATTCATCCATTGTGACCTGATTCATCAAAGACGTTTTGTCATATTAAAATCTAATTGAGCACATGTAGATTTAGCATGCCAATTATCACATCACATATCAATTCTCCATCCTTTCTTTCATGTCATCTATCTTACCCACGACATAGGGTGGTGCATTTATCTGCAGCAAACGTGTAAATTGACAGGAAGTATAATTGTAAAGATTTCTGGTTTCCTCGTTTTTGATGCTGTTTTTAGAGCAATATCGTTGATGATTTCATGAGTGTATTACTGAAAAGCATTAAAGATACACAATACTCAACATGGGAATCTATTTTATTTTGTATTGCTCCAGATCACAATGCCATTTTGAACATGGTGACTAGATTTCTATCTTTCATAAAACTCGGATCCTGGTTTTGAAAATTAATTTTTTGAGAAATTCTCCTCATCAAATATCTTGCGATTTTGTAAAATAAGGACCACATGTGACTGTTTTGGTTTGAATCATAAAGTCTTAGCAATAACCTCAAAAGCCATTTTGCATTTGGATAATGTTCAGAAATATAGTCAAGTAAATATTCTTTTGAGTTATTGATTTTGTATTTTAGATGAGATAGTGTTTCTGATTGCAATGCATACCCTGTTTGAGATATATTGATTTTCCCACGTTTCATTGCTTGTAAAATATCATCGAGATTATTTTCAGAATCAATTACATTCACGCAACGTCCAAGAGTAGATAAAACATGAGAATCACTACCAGCAACTTGAATCATTTTGTTATCCAATGCAAATTGAGTTGCTCGAGCATTAGACAATATGTCTACGTTATTACTATTGAAAACTTCAACCATATCACATTTTTTTGCACTGTCACGTAATGCATCAAGAAGACTAAATGGATGAGGTGCAGAAGAGACTCCACCTTGAGATCTTACCATATCAATGACTTCCTCAAGAGAAATTCCTGCAGGGATCTCATCATGAATTCCATAAGCCAAAACATGTGCTCCATTATCAATGGTGATCTCCTCAGCTGGAAAAACATCTATCTTTTGGAATTTTTCATGATCATTTTTGTATTCAAGTAACTGATGATATCCATCAAGAGTATTATGGTTTGTTACAAAAATTGCATCCAATCCTAAATTATAACAGCGAACAAGTTGATCTCGTATGGAGATATTACAATCATACGGGGGTTCTTCTTCACCAACATGGAAATTTGAAAATGAATTGTGACAATGTAATTCAGCATTAATGAGCATTTTCACATGAAATTTTATTCTTGAGATTATAATCCTATTGAAAACAAAGGAATCATCTAAAAAGGTCTTCATGTTCTGGACGAATCAATTCATCAATTACATGTTCTTCAATTTTAAATGAATAATTGTGAATTATTGCAATTGGGGATTTTGAGGCTTTTCCCATTACCAATTCTGCTGCAGAAGAAAGTTCATCGGCCACCGCAATTGCAGTCACACGTAGAATCTTTTGAAAAGAATCCAGTGTACCTGCATAATCAATTATGGGACTTAATCCAGAAATGCCGATTGCGCAATTAGTTTGACCCATTCGGAACGGACGACCAAAAGTATCAGAAATAATGACACCTACATTTTTGTTAGTTTGTTTTAGTATATTATGACGAATGGATTCTGCAGAAATATCAGAATTTATAGGCAATAATGTAGCATAGCCTTCTTGGACATTACTTTCATCAACACCTGCATTTGCACAAATGAATCCATTTTTTGTTTCCACAATTAGTATCCCATTTTTCATTCGGACTATTCGTTTTGTTTCAGATAAAATTAATTCAATCAAACGAGGATCCTTTTGATATTGAGAACCAATTCCTTGAGACAACAATGACGGATAAACAGTAGATAAATTAACAATCCTTCCTTCTTGTTTTGAGATTATTTTTTGAGCAATAACGATAATGTCACCATCATGTAATTCACAAGATTTCAAGACTAGTTCAGAAATATCATCAGTAGGTTCAATTTCTTTTTCAATGAGTATCGGTATTATTTGCAATTGAAATAACTAAAAAAATGGACTAAAAAATTGTTTATGCAGGAGTAAAAGTTTCTAATTCCATCTTGTAATGTTTGTTAATAATGTCTAAAACCTTAGAGAGATCCTTTTCTTCCAAAGTAGTAGTTGCCAAATCCTTTACTAAATCCTGAGCTCTATAAGCAATGCTCAATCCACAAATGTCAAATAACCTTACATCATTTGCCCCATCCACAACACAAACAATATCTTCTTTTTTCTCACCCCATTCTGCGATTTTTATTTTAGCAGATTTTGATTTGTCAGAATCCACATTAATAATTACGCCATCAAGCTTCCCATCTTTGAATTGTAATTCATTTGAAAAAATATAATCAAGATCCAATTCTTTTTGTAACCTATTCATCATTAATGTAAAACCTCCAGAAACAGCCATAAGTTTCCAACCAGCGGATTTTAAGACTCGGCATAATTCTTTTGCGCCAGTCATAATAGGTAATGCATCTGCAACTTCCTGACATACTTTTTCATCAAGACCTCTAAGAGCAGCCACTCTTGTTCTCAAACCATCTTCCCAGTTAATTTTACCTTGAATTCCTTGTTTCGTGATCTTCCATATCTCATTTTCTTTGTTGAGTTTCTCTGCTAGTATGGGAAGATATTCTTCATCATATAGAACACCTTCAACATCAAAAATTGCAAGCAATAGATTTCTGATTTGCAAAAAAATTGCTAATTATATTAAAGTTAAGACTATGTTTTTTGAGTTTAAACACTTTTAGTCGTGCTGATCGTTGTTTTTCAATCAGCAAATGGATGATTTCTACACACCGCTTTAATACAAATATTTCAAATTATTCGTGTGTATTGTGATAATTTCAAGTGCTATGTATGTGATCTGACATTCAAAGACGAGTCAATATCAGAGATTCACAATGACATTCATTCTATCAGGAAAAGAAAGAAAATTGCATGAAATAGATGATTACCGTAGTATGGCACATTTCTAAACAACCTATTGATCTCTTAATCCATACATCCTCAATTTGAGACATTATAATTAAGATAGAAACATGATTATCTGAACTTTTAATCGGATTCCAACAATTCAGAATGAGGTTGATGAAAATCTTGGCGATTCAATTTAGAAGTATATAGTTATAGAAAAGAATTGTAAGAAATTTTCAGAGATTACTAGATTAAGATTTGAGTCCATCTTTTAGGACATCGTTGATTATCTGTGAGAAACTTACACTCTTTCCCAATGTTTTAATTTGCTCTGCTTGAATTTTTCTCAGTTTCGTGTTCAACAAATCATCAAGCATTATCGTGATTCTTTTTGATATAACCCAAATGAGTATTTTTTTATATTTATACCACATGTATTTTGATTTAATGACAACACATGAATCTTGACATTTGTTTCACTGATCACTATTCTTTTGCCTGAATTTCGCAGTATCACATCATATCCTTACAAAACAACTTGGAATCGCCATTCACAAAAATCACATCACTATTCAGTTTATCAAAAATTTTCAATACACCAATATGATATGCAAGTATTCTTTTTCACATATCAATGGCAATTAAAAGAAAAACTACCGTAAAAAGAACAACAATTAGAAAAACCACATCTAAAAAAAGTATACAGCCCAACGCCATTACAAAAAGAAGAGGAATCTATTTCTCAGGCAGGCTACTAAGATCAAAAGATCTATCCGAAGAACAGAATTACTTCAGAGAGAAGAGTCAAAGACCCATAACCGAAAAACCACTTTACATAATTGAACTTCCCAAAATTTCATCAAAATACATTGGGGAAACTGAAAAGAACCTTGGCAGGATATTTGAAAAAACAAAAAACATGAATGGGATCCTAATTTTTGATGAGGCCGATTCCCTGTTTGGTAAAAGAAGTAATGTTAAGGATTCTCATGACAAATATGCCAACTTGGAAACGAGTTATCTTTTGCAAAGATTGGAGAAATACAATGGAGTAATGTTCATTTCATCTAATCTCAAAAAATTCACCACAAAACAATCTGTGAATAAATTAGATTATGTCGTTTGTTTGCCAATAAAAAAACCAAAACGAAAGCATTATCATTGATTTTTTCATGTCTTTTATTTGTTAATAGATACAAATGGGGTTTTGATATTATTGTAACATCTCTGTTATCCATAACTTAATGATGATTCATACGTCAATGTTATATTCCTAGATTCAATATCAAATCAATGCAGACTGTCACAATGTGGAGGTGTCACAGATGTGCCCTTACATTCAACAAGGAACAGATAGCAAATACACATCATGAGATATTTGGACATCCAGTTCAAAAGATTGCAACATCAATTCTTAACTAAATTTTTTTCTTTTTAAAATCAAAATAATGCCTAGTTTAGAAGTGTCTCTTTTACTCCTAACATGGCTGTTTCTCGACCAAAGTCATCGATTTGTTTTTTTTTGTATTAGTTCTTGTTTCATTTGAGTAACATTACGTGAAACAGGTTATTAAGGCAGATCTATATAGAATGAATGAAAATGTCATATTTTCCTTAAAATTTATTCAAAATCTAAGATTAAATGAAAGATTATTCATCTTGCTTGACTCTAATCCGGTGATAAAACTGCTCAGGGATTTTTTTACTGTGAGATATGAAGATAGATTACAAACAAAAAAGTCATCAGGTAATCAAACTTGCCTTTAGATGTCATTCCAAACTCTCCTCAACAATTAAAAATATTATTCCAAATTGTTTTAGACAGGTCTTTTTTCTTCCAACATTCGTCTAACTGGTTCGTAGATTAACTCATTCATTTCAAGTCATTCTTTTCAGATATTGTTATTTCAATTGTTCACATTTGCATCTTTTACAGCCTAATCGTTTCATGTTGAATGAAAATTTCTCAAATCCATCTTTTGAATCCTTTTTCCCATCATGCAGAATACTAGAGGTTCACAGTGTACTTACAACCCCCACCTTCAGGATCAAAATCTGCAAATTTCTTAAAAAATCCAACATTGCAGTTAACACTTTGATTGTTTTTTCATTCTATCTCCATCTCCATTATAGTTTGAGTGTAATAATCGGAGAATTGCTCGCCAGGTCTCTTGCGCTTTTTCATTTCCTCGTCGAGTTTTTTAATAAAGTCTTCAGCCTTTTGCCTAGTTGAGAATATTCGGATTGTTCCATCAATGTAACCATCATTTCCATGATATCCATGGACTGCAACATAGCAGATGTTTTGTTCCGTCATATTATCCATATTTTATCTATTAACCAGTGCACCTGTTTTATCACTCTTGATATACTCCTCAAAGCGCTTTCTGGATTTCATAGTATAAAAGGAGATTAATGGTTTAAAACCATTTTCGATCCTTAAAATAAAGTTAACTTTTTGAGATCCAAAAAACGCTAGTAATAAATCACCGTATGTTATGTAGTTAAACATGGCAGAATTAGAACACAAATACGAAGTTGAGATTACTGAAAAAGAAGGAAGGCAAAAACTGCCACAGACTGTCAAAGATGAGTTAAAAGCATCAGGTATGATGGATGAGAAAGGAAAATTAAAACTTAAAGGCGTCAGTCCGAAAATGCTAAAAAAAATGAAACAGGAAGTCGTAGACTGTCCAGTATTAAAAGAAGAGATTCAGTTTATTCAATGTTTTGTATGTCCAAATTTCCAAAGTAGAGTAATGGGTAAAGTTCTCTGCAAAGGAGATTCTCTTTAAAGTTTGAAAACAAAACAAGAAGATAATAATTCTCACGAAAGGCTCATTAGTTAAATTAATTCTTGAAGTTTTAGTTTGAGTAAAGAAGATGTAGGAGTCACAGTTTCAAAAAATGAAGATTTTAGTGAATGGTATACCCAAGTAGTTCTAAAAGCAAAACTTGCAGATTATGCACCAGTTAAAGGATTAATTGTTCTTAGACCTGATGGTTATTCCATTTGGGAATCATTGAAAAATACTTTGGATAAGAAATTTGCAAAAAATGGTATCAGAAATGGATTTCTGCCAATTTTGATTCCCGAATCATTACTAGGAAAAGAAAAAAAACATTTTGCAGGATTCAACCCAGAAGTATTTTGGGTCACTCACTCAGGAACTAATGAAATCGGAGACAAACTTGCACTAAGACCAACATCAGAAACTCTGGCATATACAATGTATTCCAAATGGATTCAAAGTTGGAGAGATTTACCATTAAAAATCAATTTTTGGAATACAGCCCTACGAGCTGAGATTAAAGCAACAAAGCCATTTCTTAGAACTTCGGAATTTTTGTGGCAAGAAGGGCATACTGTCCACACGACTCAAGAAGAAGCAGAAAGAGAGGTAATGAAAATTTTAGAGATTTATAAAAATACAGTACAGGAGGAGTTGGCAATTCCTGTTACTATAGGAAAGAAAAGTGAGAAAGAAAAGTTTGTGGGTGCAGTGTATACAACCACAATGGAGTCAATAATGCCAGATGGGAAAGCACTTCAAATGGGCACATCTCATTTTCTGGGTCAGAATTTTTCAAAACCATTTGAAGTCAAATTTGCAGACAAGGATAATGTAGAACATTTTACTTGGCAAACATCATGGGGAGTTTCATGGAGATTGATTGGTGCGATGATCATGGTGCATGGGGATGATAAGGGGTTGGTGCTACCGCCAAATGTTGCGCCAACACAAGTAGTGATTGTGCCAATTTATAGAAACGACGAAGGTAAAAAAATGATACTTCCAAAGGTAGAAGAAATCAAAACGAGTCTGGAATCAGAGGAGATCAGAGTACATGTTGATGATAGAAGCGAACTATCTCCAGGCTTCAAATTCAATGATTGGGAACTAAAAGGGGTTCCATTAAGAATTGAGATAGGCCCAAAGGATATCGAGAAACAAAGCATGGTTATTGCAAAACGATACAATAAAGAAAAGTCGAGTTTAGGATTTGACGAGATTAAAAAAATATCTTCTATCTTAGATGAGATTCAAAAAAACATGCTAAAAAAGGCTCAGGAACAAGCCAGAGAAAATACCACAGATATTTCAGATTATGCTGAATTCAAATCTAAAATCGAAGGAGGTGGCTTCTTTAATGCACCATGGTGTGGAAAGTTAGAATGTGAAGAAAAAATCAAAGAGGAGACAGGAGCAGACATCAGGGTGATTCCATTTGACAGTGAAAATTCCAATCTAAAATGTGTATACTGCCAAGAGCAAAGCATGTCAATCCCTATTTTTGCTAGAGGATACTAGGAAAGTAGCAGAAACACAATAATAGAAAAAAAGAGTTTTTTCAATAATGACTTCCAGTCAAGAATTAGAACAAAAAGAAACATTGTTGGAGCAATTTAGAGAAACTCGAGATAGAACATTAGAACTTGTTAAAACTTTGGAAAAAGATGATTTTGTTGTTCAAACAGCGTTTTTTATGAGCCCTCCAAAGTGGCACATAGGCCACGTTAGTTGGATATATGAGGCAATCATGAGCAAATTAGATAAAAATTATGAATTTTATTCAAAAGAATTTTCAGAATACCTAAATTCGTATTATCAGCAATTTGGAGTTCCACATGACAAAGGATTGAGAGGGGTCATTTCAAGACCCACAGTTGATCAAATTTTTCAATATTTCAATACAGTTAACCAGAGAGTGGAGAGATTTATTGAGTCTAAGACATTAGATGAAAATGCAATCAAAGTAATTACAATGGGGTTTCATCATGAGTGTCAACATCAGGAACTTTTAGTGTATGATTTGCAACATCTTCTTGCTGATCAATACAGACCAATAAGAAAAAACAAAGCCAAAAAAGTCGATGAGTCAAACAAGAGAACAGTATCCATAAAGGGTGGACTGTATAAAATGGGGTACAATGGAGAAAGATTTTGTTACGACATTGAACTTCCAGAACACAAAGTATACCTTAATGATTACAAAATAGATATTTTTCCAGTTACCAATCAGCAATACCTTGAGTTTATGCAGGACGGCGGATACGAGAAGTACAAATATTGGTTATCAGATGGATGGGAGAAAGTAAAAACAGACAAATGGGATTCTCCAATGTATTGGGAAAAAATTGATGGAAAATGGCATGTTAGGGACTTTTTAGGGATTAGAGAGATCAATCCAAATGAACCAGTATGCCATGTTAGCTACTACGAGGCAGACGCGTATTGCAGATGGGCAGGAAAAAGGCTCCCCACAGAAGCAGAATGGGAAAAAGCCGCTTGCTGGGATGAAGAAAAACATGCAAAGACAGTCTACCCATGGGGAAATGAAGAACCAACAGAGGACAAATGCAATCTACTTGAATCATATCATTGGAAGTGTTCCGAAATAGGGGCATTTCCAAAAGGAATTAGCCCATCAGGATGTTACCAGATGATCGGTGATGTTTGGGAGTGGACTTCATCGGAATTTATGGGATATCCAGGATTCAAGTCAGGATTTGATGAGTATAACGACAAATGGTTTACAAACCAGAAAGTTTTGAGAGGGGGCTCTTTTGCGACTCCTAAAATGTCAATAAGAGGAAGCTATAGGAATTTTTTCAGACTAGATGAGCGTTGGTTATTCTCAGGTTTCAGATGCGCTGAAGATATCTAGATTCAAGATATGATCTTTTGCAGATACCGAGGTTTGGACAAGTGGTTTGATTGAATCGTTTTTGAATTATTGTGTTTTGAGATAATTTACCAAAACAGAAACATCATTAACTTGATTGGAGATGCAACGTATTTCTGAAATATGAATTTGAGTATATTTTGGTTCAAATTGGACTGGGAGTATAACGTGTATGGGGATATAGTTAAGGTGGTATAAAGTGCACCCACGTGGAATAGAAAATTCTACTTGGATTGAAAAATGAATAATGAATGGTTTTTCAATTCATTAGAATAATTTTGTTAATAGGTTAAATTTTTAATTAGATCATTTGAGAGTAAGAAGAATGGCAGGAAAAATTTCAGCTGATGAACTCAAATCCAGAAAAGATGAGTTTATTATAATTGATGTCAGAGAAGCAGATGAGCTTGCAAATGGAAAGATTAATGGTTCAAAACACATGCCTCTTGGACTGACAATTAGGAATGCAAAAAAGAAACAGATAGAGGATCTTAGAGATAAGAAGATTTGTACCTATTGTGGAACTGGTTACCGAGGAAACATAGCGGCTGACGAACTAGTTAAAGATGGATTCAACGCTGTAACATTGGATGGTGGATTCCCATCATGGAATGAATCTTAATTTTTTATTTTAAGATCCACGTGTAACTCAAATACAACATAAATTCATCAATCGATACAAAGATGGGTCTAAAAATATTATTGAACCCTGTTTCTTTAGATTTCGTGCTAATTCTAATGCACTTGGACTTGCTCTATCAAAATAAAATACATTAGAGGCAGGAATTTTATCTTGAATTGTTTCTAAAGTTTTAAGTAAAAACGGCCTTCGGCGTGGAAGCCAATTTCCATGATCGTATTTTAGATAAAATCTGTGAACCACTTTTTTCCTTCATAAACTTTTTCAGGTCGGCAAAATATTCTGCTTTTGTCTTCATTTTGTCCTCAACTCGTGTAAATTGTAAAGAACTCAGGCTCTTCTCTTTGAAAATCTCTTGAATCTTTTCAATATACGTCTCCAAGGGTCATTCTTTCTACAACCGAAGTCGTCATTGCCGAAAAAGAAGAGTTTGACGCAATACAAAAGTTCATCAGCAGTTTTAGCGAAATTCAAAACACACTTCTTATCAAAAAACGCAGATGAATCTAAATTCTCTCAGAATCTTATTTTGTCCTGGTAATGGTTTTTTTGTCCAGTGAATCTTGGTTTGTTGTATGGGTAAACTCTAAGTTTTTGACTCCACTTTTTTCTATTTGCTCTCTTATGACATCTGTAAATCTCAGGGCATCTGATTTTGGTATTGAATCAAGGGTAGTTTCTTCCTCGAATCCCCAGGCCCTCTGAAGGGATGCTTGGGTGATTGTGTTTATTTCGGCAAATCCTGCGCCATTAAAAACCACGGCTGATGACAAAGGTCCTTCTTGCAGTTTCAACGATCTAACGGAATCATATGGCATGTCCTTGACATGATTCCTTCTTCCAAACGATTCCATGCTTTCAATGATGATTCTTTTGTCTGTTGCAAAAATCATGTTTGGACTAGTTTTAGAATGAGAATGTTTTTCTCTTTCTTGCCTTGTTACATAAAGAATCCTCTCATACTGATTAAGGTATTTTTTGATTTTTTTTATCTCACCGTTATTGTCAGCTATTCCAGAAATGCCTGAATCCCCAAATTGTATTCCTCTTGCATTCTTTATGGCATCTATCATCCCTTGTACCGGTTTTATCTTTTCAGCTTCTTGGCGGTATTTCTGCATGTATCCATTAAGGGAACTTGATACCTCTTCAAGATCTTTTACGTGAAATAATGGGGAGTATGTCCCATGGTCTCCGACAAATGTAATCCGCAAATGTTTTGATGTTGACTTGTCATTTATCCCCAAAGTTGCAACTTTCTTTTTCATTGACTTTTCTGTAAAATCTACATTTTCACATTTTTGAATCGACTGTAACGGAATCTCAAACTCTATGTTGTCATTTGTGATGAAGAGCAATCTTCTCTTGTCATCAAAGTTTTGTATTGCCAGCGTTCCCTTTTGTTTGGGAAAATCAAGTTCGTCCTCCTTGTATTCAGCTTCATAGTATGATGTGTTTTCAGAAATATACTTGTTGCATTTTGTGCATATTTTTCCATCTATTTGCCAGTCAGGTTCAGGCTCAAATCTTCTCAAGCCTAGTTTTTTACTACATCTAGCACACGATATCATAAGACAAAAACGAAAGCCCAGAGAAGTAAATAAAAAGATCGTGTCATATCTTCCACAAATTTCAAGCACTACCTGAATCTGGTGGGAAAACTGCTGAAATTCAACCTCAAAATTGGCAGAAATTGGCAGAAACTTGTGAACCTTAGAAAATCAAAAATAGTTTAAAGAAATTTCAGGAGAAATGCCCTCCTGGTGTTTTGCTGCATTCTATGAGAATACCACTTTTGGCCATTTGCCAAACTTTGTTCTTTGAACAGTTTGTTTCAAGACCATTTGCCTCCTTTGATTTATCATGAGCAACTCTCGCCTTTCTGGTGGGCCTCTCAATGACTGCTGGTACTTGCTCATTGCCCAATGCCAGGCAATCTACAGATCTAGCTGTAGATTTTGTAGTTTGTTCATTTTTCTCAACTCCAGTCTTCTACAAACAACCAAGACAGTCCCCTGATGTTTTCTCAAGAAACTGTTCTGTTCTCTGAAAGTTTTACATCTTCTTTTACTGGTAATCTTTCAACCAGAATATTTTCAGGCTCAGGATGCCTTGATTGTGAGAGTACTTGACTCATGGTATTGGTATTACAATCGATATTATAGGGATGTTTACAATTTGTGGCATGCCTTGTTGAATCATTGCTATGTGGTTTTAGTACATTTGGCAGAGGGGTGCATTTAAAAGATTTTTGATTAAATTCAGATTTAATCAACGTCTATTAATCTGGAGACTATTACTAAAAATGATTAAAATGTTCAAGATCACAAGCACCGTCTTTGCTATTTTGTTTTTTGGTGTAATGATTACCATTTTGCAACCTCTATCTTTTGGAGAGACAAGTCATGCACTTGACTTTCCGATTGCTCTGAAGATGGGGGAGACTGCAAAGATTGACTCAGAGTTGGAAATGACCTTGCTAGACATAGAAGATTCAAGATGTCCAAGTGATGTCACTTGTATTTGGCAGGGCACGGTAACTGCAAAAATAAATCTTGAAAAGGGAACACAAGACCTTGGAGTCTACAACATTTCTTTGGATATGGGGGAAAACGAGAAGACCTTTGATGGTTACTATATTAGATTGACCAATGTGGAGCCATATCCTATCAGCACAGAACCATTGGAATTGGCAGACTATACCCTTACTTTTGTCATATCAGAAGGTGCAAAAGACCAAATCTATTCTCCACTCAAACAATTCAAGATAGGAGTTCCAGTCAGCGAAATCAAATGCAGAGATGACCTTGTGCTGATGATCAAAAACAGTGATTCGACTCCCTCTTGTGTCAGTCATTTCACTTCAGAAAAGTTAATTCTCCGAGAATGGGGAGAACTTGCCGAAGTCCCAAGAATTCAACCAATAATCAAAACAGGTACAAATGCAGGGTTTTGCATTGGATACTGCATGAAAGAATTTGTTATTACTCCTGAGAAGATAATCTATACCAATAATGCTCGATCTTTTGAAGAAAACACTGAATTTCCACTAATTATCAAAGAAGTGTCTTTTTCTGAATCAGAGTGGAATGAGTTGGTTCGTTTGGTTGATTTTGAAAAGTTCAATTCGCTTCCAGACAGAGTTGGGTGCCCAGGCTGCGCTGATGCTCCAGTTGAATGGATTGAGATAACATCTGGGAGCAAAACAAAAAAGATAGAGTTTGAGCATGGTGATGAACCACCAGAGATCAAAAGACTTGTTTTGGCACTTGAGGCAATCAGAAACCCGATAGAATCAACAGTTGAAAGCTTTGAGGACTGTGTTGCAGCTGGCAATCCTGTCATGGAATCATACCCCAGACAATGCAGAACAGATGATGGAAAAAGCTTTGTAGAGCCAGTTGATTTGCCTTTGCCGGTCGATTCACAGTGCAAAAAATATGATGGAGAATGGCTATCAGAGTGGAACGAATGTGAATATGTATCAGAGCCACAATGCATTGCGATGAACGGAGATTACTACGAATGTGAATCTGCATGCAGACATGACCCAAATGCAGAAGTTTGCACTGAACAATGTGTTCCAGTATGTGTGATTCCTTAGACCTGCTTGTCCGGCTTTACGGCAAAACAAATCCGTTATTGTAGTTATCATGATGAAAGCTTGGTTTAATCATTTCAGCTTACAAGAAGTTATTTCATCAAACTGTGATTAGAAGATATGACAAATGAAAACATTACAAAGGCTTCAGCAAGAAAGGCTAAAGTAGAAGCAGAAAAAAATATCGAGAAAACAGAATCAAAAGTAAAATATCACGAATTATAATCACCATTATGAAGAACTCATTTTTAATCATTGCAATGGTTTCATCTTTAATTTTTACCGTTCAAGTTTATGATAATGTATATGGAATAGCGTATTTTCCTCCTCCATTAAAGCAGATTCAGGATGGCACTGATCCTTCTGATGTGACATGTACTGAAGGTCTTGAATTGGTAATGAAAGTCTCAAACGGACAACCTGCATGTGTCAAACCATCATCAGTTGAGAAACTCATTGAAAGAGGATGGGCAATGCATGTTCTACCAGATTATGAAAAAAACAACAATAACAATTCAGTAATATTTGAAACAGGAGATTTTGAGGTTGAAACAACAAATGTTCCATATTTTGGAAATTCCAATGGATATTTGGCAAAACCTGCAACAGATGAAAAGTATCCGGGGGTAATAATGATTCACGAGTGGTGGGGATTAAATGACAACATAAAGCAGATGGCAGAAAAGCTTGCATCACACGGATATGTCGTGTTTGCAGTAGACCTGTATGATGGACAGGTTGGCACAACTGCAGATGAGGCAAGACAACTACGTACCTCCTTTGAACAGTCCCAGTGGACAGAAAACATGAACACTGCAGTATCATATCTGGAAGAAAATCATTCTCCATCAAGTTTGGGTTCAATTGGATGGTGTTTTGGAGGTGGACAATCACTGAACCTGGCACTAAATAATGAAGACATGGATGCAACTGTAATCTATTATGGCCAACTTGTAACCGATGCTGAAGAATTATCCAAGATCAACTGGCCAGTATTAGGAATCTTTGCAGAACTTGACAATGGAATTCCACCAGAGACTGTCAACCAATTTGAGTCTGCATTGAATGAAGTTGGAGTAGAAAATAACATCACCATTTATCCTGGAGTAAACCATGCATTTGCAAATCCCTCTGGCGACAGATATGCACCTGAAGAATCAAAGGATGCATGGCAAAAGACACTGAAATTTTTTGAAGATAATCTGATCTAACCCATACTTTTTGTGAATGCAAGGACTACATTACTAAGTATAATGTTATGCAAAATTCAATAATTCATGACTGATAAAGAGGAGAAATTTGATTTATTAGTGAAAAATTCAAATTAATTTTCTCAATTAATAATTTTGTAATATCTTCTCTTAATCTAGCATGATAATTCTCTGTAATTATAAAATCTGATTATTGATCCTCTTTTCTTCCAACAATTGAATTACTGATACATCAATAAGTCATCTGGATAATTCTTAAGTCATAGACTAATGGAGTTCTACTCTGATCAATCTCATGTAAGAATCCAACATAATAATCAAGACTAACTGAATTGATGGCTATTCTAATTTCAGATTCTAAAACGACAGGATCACATCTTAGATGAAGTTTTTGAGACTAGTGTTAGTGAGAAATGATTCTTGTCATCTAGCCACATGTGTTTGATTCCAAATCCTACATCATTGAAAAGTTTTCTAATTTGAGATAACTGATACTTGTGAGAATACTCAGTGTGAATCAGCTCGTCTTTTTTTAAATTCAACAAAAGATTTGATTTAGATATCACTACTGATTGGTTTATCAGAGATTTCAGATACATCTCAATTCTTTGTTCACTTTCGTTGTAAAGTGAATGGTGGGAAAAATTGCTCAGATTAAAATCAGCATCAAGTTCATCGTTAATCCTAGAAAGAACATTTAGATTAAATTCTGCAGTCACACCTTGGGAATCATTATAGGCAGATTCCAGAATATGCTTATCCTTAACTAGATCAAGCCCAATGAGAAACAGATCACCGGCCTTCATTGTAGAGTGTATTTTTTGTAAAAACCCATACCCATCCATTGGAGAGAAATTTCCAAAACTAGAACCTAAAAATAGGATTAAATTTTTCTTGTCATCGTAATCTTTTAGAAACTCCAAACCGCCTTCGTAGGTATCGATGATTCCAGTGATATGCAGGAGGTCATAATCCTTTAACAGACTCTCAGAACTTTCTGCAAGAATCTCAGATATGTCAATAGGGAAATATTCGACACAGTCACATAGTTTTGTAAAGATATCTAGAATTATTCTGGTCTTTATAGATGCACCACTGCCTAACTCAACAACTCGGAAGGTGTTGTCAAGATATGCAGGTAGTTCATCTTGGAGTTGCCTTAAAATTTCAATCTCGGTTTTAGTAGGATAGTATTCAGGCAAGGTACAAATTTTTTCAAATAAATCTGAGCCTTTTTTATCATAAAAGAACTTGGGATGTATGAATTTGTATTGCCTGTTCAGACTAAAGGATATCTCTTCAGCAAAGGTTCTTTCAATTTTACTTGCATGAGGTTTAAAGTATCGTAGCCTATCATCTATTATGTATTTTTTATAATCTAGATTTCTTTCTAAAGTATTACTCAAGTATTAATTTCGTTATTTTTTAACATAAATGCGTTATCCCTAATTTTACGCATAAATCATATTTCTTGATATACTTCTTGATTCAACAATAATCAATGACTGAAATTCTAAGAGTGGAACATTTGATAAAACATTTTACTAAAAAAGGAATGTTTGGTGGAAAAACATCAACAGTTAGAGCCACAGATAATATTTCATTTTCATTAGAAACTGGAGAAGTGTTGGTATTAGCAGGAGAATCAGGTTCAGGAAAGTCAACCATTGCAAAATTAATTCTCAGATCAATCAAGCCGGATTCAGGAAAGATCTTTTTTGAAGGACATAAGATTGACAACGAAAAAAAGAACCTAGAAAAAATTAGAATGAATTGTCAAATGATACATCAAGATCCATATGACTCTATTAATCCCAGAATGAAAATTGGAGATATTGTGTCAGAACCACTCGAAATACACAATGTGGGCAACAGACAAGACAGGCTAAAGAGGGTAATCGAGGTTTTGCAAGAAGTAAAACTAGAGCCTTCTGATGAAATAATAAAAAAATATCCCCACATGTTATCTGGAGGGCAAAGACAGAGGATAGTTTTGGCACGGGCGTTAGCATTAAAACCAAAGATCATCATTGCAGATGAACCAGTATCGATGCTGGATGTTTCAATCAGAGCCGAGATGCTTGAATTGATGCACGATTTGCAGAAAAAATACAGCATTTCATTCATCTATATCACTCATGATTTGGCTACTGCCAGATATTTTGGTCATAGAATAGGAGTTTTGTACAGTGGGAAAATTGTAGAGATAGGGCCAATTAACCAAGTATTGTTAAAACCCAAGCATCCTTACACTCAAGCATTAATTGATGCAATATCAGAGCCTGACCCGGACAATCTGAAAAAAGAAAGGATAATTCGAATCAAAGATGTAGCAGAAGAGAAGGTTTTCCAAGGATGCAGGTTTAAGGCAAGATGTCCTTACGTCATTGAAAAATGCATTGAAGAGCCAGATTTAATAGAAATTACTGACGGACACTATTCTGCCTGTCACATAAAGCTAGACTAGGAAGTACGTACTGATGGCATTCGTTTATCCTTGTAAGTCACAACATTTGAAACACCATTCTTTGGGAAAACACCATAAATCAATTTGGCTTTCTGTATTACAGAATCTTTGAGTGAAACCATAATGAATTGACTTTGTTTGGATCTTTCTTCCAAAATTTTTGCCAATCTTTCAGAGTTTGGAGCATCAAGATGCGCATCTACCTCATCAAATAGATAAAATGGAGATGGTTTTAGTTTTTGTAATGCAAGTACAAATACAATAGCAGCTAATGTTTTCTCACCACCACTAATTGACGTAGATTCTCTTTTTGGCTTGTTAGGGAATTGAATTAGATAGGAAATTCCAGAATTAAATATATCATCTTCATTTTGCAACTCTAACCAAGCATTACCTTCAGTCATTTTATTGAAAATCAAACGAATTTCTTTATCGACTTTGTCAAATGCATCCAAAAATGTTTGTCGTTTGTCCTTTTCTATATCTTCAATGAATTTGACAATAGAGTTTCTTTCCTCCTCAAGAGAATTCTTTCTTGTTGACATGGAACGATATCCATAAGATACCTCAAGATATGTCTCTGGAGCCTTGGCATTTAATGCATTGAGCGAATTTAGCTCTGCAGTCAACCCCTGAACGATTGATTCCACATCAAAGGTTTCCATGTCTTTATCAAAGCCAAATGCAGAAAGGATCTGTTGTAATTTAACTTCATTTTCAACTAAATCATGTAAATCTCTATTCAGAGAATCAGTTTGACGTTCCAATGAATTGATTTGTTTTGTTATCTCCCGTTCCTTTTCAGATAGAATTTTTAGTTTGTCATCATATTCTTTTAGATTTTCAATTGATGAGCCAGAAGTAGATATAAGGACCTGTTCTTTTTCTCTTAGTTTAACAAGGATTTCACTCTTTGATTCTTTTTGTTTTCCCAAGTCCAGGATTTTTTCTGCTAATTCTTTAGATTCCAAATTCAATGAACTTTCTTCATCAGACAGACGATCAGATTGAGATTTTTCTCGGTTATCTTGAGTCTGCAAAGTTGTCTGTTGAGAAGATTTATCACGGTACTCGTTCATAATTGTGGTGTAAAGTTTTTCAATTTCTGCTTTCTTTAGATTAATTCTAGATAATTCATTTGCAATACGAGTTTGCTCCCCACTTGCATAATTTTCCTCCACAATTGCAATACGTTGACGTAACGTTTCTGCATGAGACTCAGTAACAGATATCTCAGATTCAATAGTTGAATTTCTAGAAGTTAATTCAGAAATTCTTTTTGTAAGTTGATCTTTCATGTTAATGGCAGAAGCAATTCTTGATTTCAGAATGGCAAAGTTCTCAGTTGCTGAAGTAAGAGAATTCTCAGAGATAGAAAGTCTGTCAATGTATGATTGGATTGAGTCATCCAGTTTCTTCAAGGAGTGTTTTTTCTTTTGCATGTATTTTTTGATCAAACCAATGGATTGGAACAAGCCATCAATATCACTACTCATCGAAATTAATTTTGTAAGTTTGGAAATCTTTGAGTTGATATCAATTACCACAGTACCCCCCTTTGCTTCAAAAAATTCACCATCTAAAGTTACGGCTTTGTATCCTAATTGAGATATGTTATAGCCAGATTCACGGGATTCAGTGAGTACGACATTTCCAAACAAAAATGTTTTGAGTGAAGTATATGCAGGGGCACAATTTACATAATCTGCAAGAATACCCACCACTCCAGACACATTTGGTAGTTTAAGTTTGAATTGAGGGATGGCCTCAAGTGGTATAATTTTTAATTTTGGGAGGTTTCTGCTTCTGGCCACTTCTGCAATTCCAAGTAATGTTGCAAAGTCTTTGACAACAATTGCTTTAATCCAGTCAGAACTGACAGCCATTACAGAGCGCTCGTATGTCTTATCCCATGAAATTATTTCATATACTAAACCCTCAATTCCAAGTTTGTCTGCATCTTCTTTTAATTTTGCAACAGTATAATCTTCGTGCATGAATCCTTTGACGGTTTTGATTTTTGATTCGTATTGAGTTGCAGCTTTAGTAGACTTTTCCAAAATCAACCCCAATTCATCCATGTCATTGTTAATTTTTGATTTCCTTTCACGTAATTTCGAAATTCTCATTTTTAATTCAGATATAGTTGCAGTGTGATTGTTAACCATGGATTCTAGTTGGGATTTGTATTTAGATAATTTTGTTATGTCTTCTTCTAATTCATTGAGTCTTGCAGAGTTGGTTTTGATTTTGATTGTTGATTCTTCTTTTTCATTTTGGATTTTAGATAGTTTGAGTTCAGATTGATTAAGTTCGTTTGTCAAAGACTTTATTTTGTTGTCAATTTCAGCTTTTTTAGATGCAGCTTCTGATTGTGCACGTAAAACATCATTTCTTTGGGAATCAACAATTTCCAAATCTTCATTAATTTTATTTTTCTTTAAATTTGTCTCATCTATAGATTCTTTTATTCTGTTAATCTGAGAATGGATGTCACTACGAATTTGATTTATTTCTTCAATTTCTTTTTTTATTTCAGGTATTCTAGATTCAATCTGTTCTAATCTTTTTTTAGATGCAGAGATTGCACTATTATGAATTTCATATTGCTCCATTGCAGAGCTTATTTCAGCATCAAGAGATGCTTTTGCCTGGCTGTAATCATTAGCTTCTTGCATTAATTGAGATTTTTCAGTTTCAACCGAATCAATTTCTGTTCGCAAAGTATTTCTTTCATCATCAAAATTTGTAATTTTTGTAGTTAGATCATGTAAGGTTAATTCTTTAGAGGATTTTTGGCTGGAGATAACTTTCATTTTATTTGCAGCAGATATCGCCTTATACCTGTTTAATTCACGTTCCAAAATATCATGACGTAGTTTTTGATTTCTTTCTTCTTCAAGTTCATCAATTCTTTTTTTGATTTCACCCATCTTTGCCAGAGCAATCTCTAATCTCCTGTCTGCCTCATCAAGTTGTTTTACAGATTCAGTCTTTTTTTCATCAAAATATGATAAGCCGATTAAATCCTCAATTGTTTTCCTTTTTTCTTCAGAAGTAAATTCAGAAATTCTAGTCACGGTTCCTTGTTGAACAGCATTAAGTTGGCCCAATCCGGCATTTGCCATATCCAATAAGTCAAGAATATGACTTCGATTTGTCTTCTTTTTGTTTAGATAATATGTATTTTCACCATTTTCATCCATCTCTCTTGTTATCTCAACAAAATCAGAATCAATAGGGATTTTTCTATCGGAATTATCAAAGTGGACACTAGATCTTGCCATTTTGGGCCCACGACGATTTCCCTCAATGTCATGAATTAGTGATCGTAGTTTATCCACTCTCATCACTTTTGGTTTGTTTTCACCCATCGCAAAAATTATGGCATCCAAAATGTTACTTTTACCAGATCCATTAGGACCTGAGATCGACACAAGCCCAGGTTCAAATTGAACCACAGTATTCTTAAACCCAAATGATTTGAAACCAAAGATCTCAACTTTTTTTACATGAACCAATTACAGTTTTTATGTACTGGATAGGATAATCGATGGTTAACAAGTTTAGTTGACATAATTGAGTAATTTTTCTTGTTTTGATATCATATTTTTCGTAACGGTGTATTGCAGATACATAAAAAACAAACTTGCGAATCAATAACTTGAGAACGGCACAAAAGTTAGTGAAAACTATAGATCAGGTAAGAAATTCTAGTATGTGTTAAGAACACATGATTATTCACAAAAACATCATCAAGATCGTACGGCTTGAGAGTTTTATCGGATTTAATAATTCTCAGAAAGATTAGGATAAAAACATCTATGTTTCCAACAAACTATCATGAACATCAAGGATTACAAGTACAAATCATATAGATTCTCAGAATTTATCCAGATACAAAGCACCTATAATTATGGGTTAAGAATTCAAAATGATGGTAAAATTAGGATTAATTCAAACTAAATCTTATGAATCCAATCCAAAGGGAATATCAATCGTTTCAAAGATCATTAAAAAACTAGGGCAAAAAGAGACAAAAATTGTATGCCTACCTGAACAGTGGTTAAAAAATAACATAATAAAGGATTTTGATTCAGAATTTTCAGAATTTAAGAAGATAGCAAAAGATTTCTCCATGACGGTTATTCCAGGCGCATTCTATGAAATGACAAAAAATCCATCCATAGTTGCCCCAATAATTGGCCCTGAGGGAGAATTTATAGGCAGGCAGGAGAAGATTCATCCTTTTGATTATGAACGGGATATTGTCAAACCAGGAACAGAGGCTAAAATTTTCAATACAGCGTGTAAATTTGGAATAATAATTTGTTATGACATGGTTTTTCCCAACGTGGCAAACATTCTGGCAAAAAAAGGTGCTCAAGTGCTATTTTCCCCAAGCAGAATTGTTAGAAGAGGGATAATTCCATGGCAGATGTATGTTCAAGTAAGATCCCTTGAAAATAGAATACCTATCCTTGCAGCGAATGTAGAAAATAGAAGATTTGGCGGTAATAGCGTCATTGTGGATTTATCAGAAAACAACAAAGTAGTAACGACAAAAATGATCAAGATAGACGGAGAGGGTGAAAAAAGTAAGGAATTCACATTAGAAAAATATGAACAAAGCAGAAAGAACAGATTTTTGGATTTAAATAAATTTCAATAGTCAATTGCCAGCAACAAATTTTTCACATTCAGATTTAGCTTTTACATCAGAAGTTTGTTCTATTGGGTGTTTCATTAAATAAGCACTAGCAGGTTTAATTGGACCACCAACACCTCTGTCAAGGGCAATTCTAGCTAATCTAATTGCATCAATGACAATTCCAGCAGAGTTTGCTTTGTCATCCACTTCTAAACGAACCTCCATGTTGTAAGGAATATTTGCCCATTGACGACCTTCAATTCTCATAAACATGAGTTTTGTATTCCCTAAAAAAGGAATAAAATCAGAAGGTCCAACATAAATTTGATCATCATCTAGTCTTTCACGGAGTTGACTTTGAACGCTTTCTGTTTTAGAAATTCTCTTTGAGGCCAACCTGTCTTGTTCTTTCATATTTAGAAAATCAGTATTTCCACCAACATTAATCTGGTAAGTTTTTTCGATTTTTGTACCCCTGTCACTACACAGTTTAGCTAATGTTCTATGAACAATAGTTGCGCCAACTTGTCCTTTGATATCATCACCAATACACGGAATGTTTTTTTCTTCAAACTTTTTTGCCCATTTTTCATCAGATGCAATAAAGGATGGAATGCAATTTACAAAAGCAGTATTAGTGTCAAGGCAGATTTGAGCCCAAAATTCAGTAACTTTGTCAGAACCTACAGGCAAATAAGATACAATTATTTCAGCACCAGTATCTTTGATTATTTTTTTTACTTCATCAGCAATTTGTTCAGTGGTTTTAGAGCTTTCAATGGGCTTGATTCTGTTTTCTACCCACAAGCCAACTCCATCTAAAATTGGGCTTTCATGAACTTTGGCATCTGTTTTTGGCATTTCATCTTTTGGAATCCAGTCAACCATGTTTGGATATTCATAAATGGCTTCATTGAGTAATTTTCCAACTTTATTTTCACCCACATCAAATCCACATACAAAATCAATATCATGAATCCCGTATCCGGCTAATTTATCATGAATAATTCCCGTGACTTCTTGAGAAGGATTTCTACGATAATACTCTATACCTTGAATTAATCCTGCAAAACAATTACCAATACCTACCAAACCTACTTTGATTCTATCAGTCATTTGAAAAGTGGTGTGATTGGACTGGTTTAAAGTTTTCTTAGAAGAATGAAAAAATATTTTGATTAAGACAGAATTTTATACCTGCCGTCGAAGAATCAATTCATGATAAAGACAGGTCGTTCAGTCAAAGATATTGAAATTGATTCTAACACTTCAATTGAAAAAATTTTTGAAGAGTTATCCCAATCAGGAGGATTTGAATCAGTTAATCTTTCAGACGGTTTAGAAATTTTAACTGAAATGATTTCAGACAACCAATGTCTTAGATTTGTTTCGTTTGTAGGAGCTGTTGTTTCAACTGGATTAAGAGGAATAATAAAAAATATGATTAAAAACAAATGGTTTGATGTTGCGATAACTACTTGTGGTGCGTTGGATCACGATATCGCAAGACATTTTTCACATTACAAAGAGGGTTCATTTACAATGGATGACATGGAGTTAGCAAACCAGAATATTCACAGATTAGGAAATGTTCTTGTTCCGATGGATAGTTATGGTCCACTCATAGAAGAAAAGATGCAGGCATTTTTAGAAGAAGAGTATCAGAATGGAGTTAAAGAGATGACTACTGCAGATATTTGTAAAATGATTGGAAAACATCTAGGAGAAGATTCATTTCTTTTTTGGGCGTATAAAAATAATGTAAGTGTGGTAGTTCCTGGAATAATGGACGGAGCCGTCGGTAGTCAAATTTGGCTTTTTGCACAAAAACATAGCGATTTTAAGTTAAACATGACAGGAGATGCAGATTTACTTTCAGGATTTATTTTCAAAGCTGAGAGGTCAGGGGCTTTTATGATAGGTGGGGGAATTTCAAAACACCATACATTATGGTGGAATCAGTATAGAGAGGGATTAGATTATGCATTTTACATAACAACTGCACAAGAGTTTGATGGGAGTCTTAGCGGGGCATTAGTTAGAGAGGCAATCTCGTGGGGGAAAGTTACACAAAAAGCTAAACAATCAACACTTCATGCAGAGGTAACTACAATATTGCCATTCATTTATGCGGCATTAATTAGAAAATTACAAAAATAGATTGAAAAGTAGACAAAAGATATTATCTGATCAAGGCAGAGACAATCCATTGATTCCTGAAATCAGAATTAAAGAGATCAAACCATTAAAATTAGAAGGAGGATATCTAATTGACGGATTCCCATCTGCTGGGTTTAGTAGTGCAATTGCAGCTGAATCAATGATTCATACATCAGATTTTCAATTAGCGGCAATAATAGATTCTGAGAGTTTCCCCCCAATAAGCATAATTAAAAATGGAAAACCAAATTTTCCAACTAGAATTTTCGTTAATGAAAATTTGAAAGTTGGAGTATTTTTATCATATCTGACTCTTGAACAATCTTTGCACAGAGCTGCGGCAAGTGCAATGCTGAAATGGACAAAAGATCATAAAATAGAATTGATTCTCAGTAGTGTTGCAATCAAAGATCCTAAAGGAAACGAGGAGATGATTGGTATTGGCAGCACCGAATCAGCTAGAAAAAAAATCATTGAAGCAGGTTTGAAATTATTAGAGCATGGAACAGTCCCAGGAATTCCAGGAATTCTGTTAAATGAAGGAAGTATCACGGAACAAGATGTGATCGTTATAGTTTTTCATACAAATGGAGAAGGTCCAGATTTCAAATCAAGTGCAAATCTTTGTATGGCAATGTCAAATCTAATCCCAGGAGCTACATGTAACATTTTATCATTACAAAAAGAAGCCGAAAAAGCAGAAGAATTGATAAAAGAAGCACAAGAGGAGTCAACACATCTCAAAGATTCTATGTACAGATAGAAATTCTAATTATGTTTATTTCATTATTCAGATGGTTTTGATTTATCGACAATGGAGCAGTTTTTAGAATTTGCAGTGTTGGTTATTGCCATTTCGGCATCAGGTGTGATGGCACCAGGTCCACTTTTTGCAGCCAACATAGCATACGGATTAAGGGAAGGTACAAGATCTGGAATTAAGATAGCAGTAGGTCATTCAATTGTGGAATTTCCGTTAATTGTATTGTTAGGAGTAGGAGTGTTTTCTTTAGAAATATTTCCAGAATTTAGAACATTAATTTCGATTTTAGGTGCAATCACGCTTTTTGTTTTTGCAATTATTCAAATTAAAACAGTATTTTCAAGAAAAGAAATTTCAAAGGCAAGACCAAAACAAGGCCCATTAATTACAGGAATTCTACTTAGTGCACTAAATCCATTTTTTATCATTTGGTGGATTACAATTGGTTTCAAATTAATTTCAGATGCAATGCTGATCTTGGCATTTGCCGGAATCATAATTTTATTTGCATTACATATTTGGATGGATTTTGTATGGTTAGGCATAGTTTCATTTCTTGCCTCAAAAAGTTCAATGATTCTATCTAATAAAAATTATAAAATTTTGATGGTTTGTCTAAGTTCGATATTAGTTTATTTTGGAATAGTTTTTTTGGCAGACACCATGTATTAACCACAATCAAAAATCTCAATTTGAGGTTCACATGAATCATTGAAGGAATTAATTTTTTCAACCATTATTTCACATAGTTCAGGATCAAGTGAATTCTCGTATGAAGAAATATCATTTAAAATTAACATGTGTTGAACACCACAGGAGTTTGCAGACAAAGTAAAAAATAAAATGACAAGAAAAGATACAGACAGGATTAGAATAAGTTTTTTTAAACTAATTTTTTGAAATATCAATTTCCATAGTAGAAACATTACGTTGTTTCCCATCTTGTGAAGTAAGAGAATCAGATGAAATTCTTACGTCGCTAATCACATATCCCACAGAATCCATTCTTTTCACAATCATTTGAGACACATCCACTGCTTGGGTAATTCTTTTCCCTCGAGCTTTTATCGTGACAGTAGGTCTTGTAGAAAGTTGAGTCAGAGTTGCAGAAACATAAGTCATAATAGGTTTAGTGCCAACAAAAATCACATTACGTTCTTCAGGAGGATGACGGATTTCAGAAGTTTCGCTTTTTGGTTCTGGTGCAGATAGTTGGGGTTCAGGTTCTGGTGCAGATAGTTGGGGTTCAGGTTCTGGTGCAGATAGTTGGGGTTCAGGTTCTGGTGCAGATAGT
>Ga0224497_10000365_pt1 | contig 32344 bp, 39 predicted proteins | sample SF_Jul11_sed_USG_4_FD_167970 | JGI IMG/M metagenome (GOLD analysis project Ga0224497, IMG submission 167970) | Sediment microbial communities from San Francisco Bay, California, United States - SF_Jul11_sed_USGS_13 | ecosystem: Environmental > Aquatic > Marine > Sediment | place: USA...
AAGGGATTTATTACTGTTATGAATTTTTTAAAAAAAATCATTGTTTGTTGGATATTTCATGGATCAAAAAATTTTAAAAAACACACATAAATCGAGGTGTTCTTGACATCAAATATGAAAATTACAGTATCAGTAATCAAAGCAGATGTTGGAGGAATTGGAGGCCATACTAGACCAAGTGATGGATTGCTTGATGCAGTAAAAAAAACCATTAAAAATTCAGGAGATTTACTAATTGATCACTATATTGGATATTGTGGAGATGATGTACATATTGTAATGTCACACTCCCATGGAGTAGACAACGATAAAGTCCACAAACTTGCATGGGATGCATTTATGGCAGGCACTCAAGTTGCCCGTGAAGAAGGGTTGTATGGCGCTGGGCAGGATTTGTTAAAAGATTCATTTTCAGGTAACGTAAAAGGAATGGGTCCAGGAGTAGCAGAAATGGAGTTTGAAGAAAGACCTAATGAAGCATTTACAGTTTATGCTGCTGACAAAACAGAACCAGGAGCTTTCAACTATCCGTTTTATAGAATGTTTGTAGATGCATTAAGCAATACAGGGCTCATAGTAAACAAGTCACTTGCAAGAGGTGTAAACATCAACATTATGGATGTAGAGCAAGCAAAGATTGCAGAGTTGTCATTGTGGGAAGACAAACCATTAATTGAAGCAGCTTTGATGTATCCAGGACGATATGTAGTAGCTACAGTCACTACAAAAGATGGAGAGCCAATTGTTGCGTCATCAACGGATAGACTGCATAACATTGCAGGAACCTATGTTGGAAAGGATGATCCAATTTGTCTTATTAGAACACAAAAAAATTTCCCGGCAACTGAAGAAGTAGGAAGTGTATTTAACAATCCACATTATGTTGCAGGAAACACTCGTGGAAGTCACCATATGCCACTAATGCCAGTTAAACTAAACTCTGCAGCTTCAATTAATTTCTGTATTCCAATTGTACAATCTCTAGTATTTAGTATGCATAATGGTAAGTTTGTAGGACCCTTTGATGGATTCTCAACTCCTGATTGGGATTACATAAGAGAAATTGCAACCAAAAAAGCACTTGCAATGAGAAGTCAAGGATTTGTTCATCCTGCAACCCTAGTTCCCTCAGAATTAGAATATGCAGAAGGATACAAGGCCAGAATGAATATACTTGAAACTAAGATGAAACCACTTGAAGGTGACACCTCAGGTACAAAAAAGAAAGAAAACTATGAAGATCCTGATTAAAAAAACAGTTTTTTGATGAGATAATTTTTGAGAAATAGTTAAAAGAATAAACAAACTAAACTACAGTATCAAATGCATAAAGTTTTGAGGATCTTTGATTGGAAAACATATTCTTTTACAGCCATTGCAGTGATTGCCTTTTCGAATATTGTAGTAGAACTGTTTAGCCAGACCATTCCAAATGTGTTGGTTACTTTTTTTCGAAATGCCGGTGAAGTGGTAATACTAGGTTCAGTTTGTGTGTTTGCGGTAGCATGGCTACTAAAGGCAAGACCTCATAACAGACCCAAAAGATATGAGGTAGTAGTATTTGATGTATTTGGACAAAAAAGTAAGATTGATGGAATTCGTACTGAATTTAAAACCCATGACGTTGCATGGAGTTTTATGAAAGAATACAAAAAGACTTATCCCCTTTGTAACTTTGCCCTAGTGTCAAAACAGATAAAACAAGAAAAACAAACCATCTTCAAATACATTTAGATCTGGCAACAAATAATTATATCAAAACAAATCAATTCTTGTGCCAGTAAGGATATTCAGCGGAGTTGAACACGTAGTTGAAAAATCAATTAATAACTTTATCAAAGACGTCAAGGTTATAGATATCAAAATAACTAGTCATCTAAATAAGAATGAAAAATCTCAAGTTTTTGTTTTGATTCATTATGAAGGTGCTCCGCCCAGCCATTCTACTGGTCCTGGGCTCTTATAATTTTGATTCAAACTTTTATGCGGGATCATTGCAAAAAATAGAGTGAAGTTTTCCATCCTATCTGATTCATTAAACAAAATGGAGTCCACTTCAAAAAGGTTAGAACTTACTCAACACTTGGTTGAATTATTTGAAAATACTCCCCAAGATGTTATCTCAAAGATTGTTTATTTGTTACAAGGGAAGATTCGTCCTGATTTTGAGGGAATTGAGCTTGGAGTGGCTGAAAAACTTGCAATTAGAGCAATTTCAAAATCATCAGGATTAACAACAAAAAAGATTGAAGAAGAATACAGAAAAACAGGTGATTTGGGTCAAGCAGCAACTATCATTTTAGAACAAAAAACACAGACAACTTTTCTTGTAGAAAATATCACAATAGAAAGAGTTTATGAAACTTTATTTAAGATTGCAAGATTGGAAGGTTCTCGCTCCCAAGACATGAAAATGAAATACATTTCTAGTCTTCTAAATGATGCAACACCAGTTGAGGCAAGTTTCATTCTAAAGATTTTACTTGGTACTCTACGTTTAGGGGTTGCAGAAAATACTGTAATGGATGCATTAGCAATTGCATACACTGGAAGTAAAGAAAATAGAAAAGCCCTTGAGCATGCATATAATGTATCAAGTGACTTGGGAAAAGTCGCAGAAACTGTGGCAAGTAAAGGAATCAAAGGAGTTGAAGATTTTGAAATTATTTTATTCAACCCCATTCGACCAATGCTTGCAGACAGAGTAAAAAGTGAACGGGAAGCTATTGAAAAGATGGGAGATGAATTTGCTGCAGAATACAAATTAGATGGAGAACGAGTACAAATTCATGTTGATGGAGAAAAAGCAGTATTATTTTCAAGAAGTCTGGAAAATATTTCAAAATACTATCCAGACATAATTGAAAAAATTCCAAAATCTGTGTTATCTGATCAAGTAATACTTGAAGCAGAAGCTGTTGCCATTAATGAAAACACTGGAGAATTTTTACCATTTCAAGAGCTGATGCATAGGAGAAGAAAATACAAAATTGAGAAAGCAGTATCACAATATCCGATTACCGTTAATTTTTTTGATATTCTATTTTACAATGGTAAAAGTTGTTTAGACTTGGAATATCAAGAGCGAAGAAAAATGTTAGAAAAAACTGTAAAAGAAGATGAATATTCTAAACATGTTCCAATGAAATTAATAAAATCTGAAAATGATCTGGAAGATTTTCTTGAAAATAGCATAAACTCTGGTTGTGAGGGAGTGATGCTCAAAATGCTTGACAAACCATACCAAGCAGGGGCTAGAGGAAGTTTTTGGCTAAAGCTAAAACGAGAATATAGAAACGAACTTGGAGATAGTTTAGATCTGGTTGTGATAGGTGCATTTTTTGGAAAGGGAAGACGGACAGGATTGTATGGAACCTTGCTTTTAGCATCTTACGATGAGGATACTGACACTTTTACTAGCATATGTAAGGTAGGGACAGGATTTACAGATGAATATTTAGACCAACTTTACCAGATATTATCATCCAAGGTAACGATAAAGAAAAATCCACGAATCAACAGCGAGATGGAAGCTGATGTGTGGTTTGAACCAGAACTTGTAATCGAGATTGTTGCCACTGAGATTACCTTGAGTCCCATCCACAAGGCCGCAATGGATGAAATTAGAAAAGGTTCGGGGCTTGCATTACGGTTCCCAAAGTTTACAGGTAAAATCAGATTCGAAAAATTTGCCGAGGATGCATCAACTAATGAAGAAGTAATTAACCTCTATAAAGGACAGAAAAAAATGGCTCATGATAAAAATTTAATGTAAATTATGCCTTAGAACCCCCAAAATTCATCGAGGATTTAAATTACCTAGGTTAAGATATTAATTTGAAATGTATAGCGGAGAACTTGAAGTTCAAGCTAAGAGAAAGGCAATTGCAGTTTTGCAAGACGAAATTAACAGAATTCTAAATGCGTCAAGGGAATTGGCATCATTACCTGAACTAATGATGAAAAAGGACAAAACTGGAATAAAAAATGCATTAACGCAAATCTCTACTATTGAAGAAGAAGTTGAAAATCTAAGACGAAAGATAACTCGAGAAGTAGCCGATGTTGGAGGGTTAATCATGAACAGAGAAAATCTCTTAAACACTGCATATACTATGGATGAAATTGCCGGGTACATTACAGGGATTTCATTCAAGTTATCAAATGTAAAGCCAACAACTCTTAAGAGCTCAAAATTAGATGAGGACATTACAAAGTTAATCGAGTTAGTTGTAGACCAAGTCTACAAGCTAAATGAGATTATCAGAAGTCTTAGTACAAATGCTGCAAATGCAATTGAATTAGCACAAGAGACTCAGACAATAGAGCGAGAGATTGATCTCAAATACAGACAAGCAACAATGAAGTTATTAGCTGGAGTTACCAACACAACAGAACTCTTGCTAATGAAAGACGTAATTGAAGGAATTGAAGAGATGGCAGATAAATGCCAAAGAGTATCTGATTCATTCATTCTATTAGCTCTAAGCCTATAATACATCCTTTTTTCATATTTTTATTCATTAATCATTGATTTACATAATATACAATTCATATACGAAGATTATATTTTAGATTTGATGAAGTGTGAACTTGTAGAAAACAGATTGATTGTTTGGAATATAGATGACTCTCGTAAACTCTTCAGCAGTGGATATTATGGTAAACCAATAGGAATTCCAAAACCAAAGTTTGATGAAATCAATGTTCCATTAATACTGGATTTAATTGAAGGGTTGTACTTACTTGAGATTAAAAAAATAACAATACACAAAGAAAAGAAAAAAATTACAATAAAGGACATGGTAGAGATTTGTAAAAAAGAATATCATGACTTTGATAAAAAATATCTAGTTTACAAAAACTTTCGAGATAAAGGTTACATCATAAATCCAGGATTAAAGTTTGGTTGTGATTTTGCTGTTTATGAAAAAGGGCCTGGAATTGATCATGCACCATTTTTAATTCAAGTGTATAACAGAAGCGATAATATTTCATCTACTGCAATTGTTTTGGCTGGACGCTTGGCAACTACAGTAAGAAAACAATTCATTTTGGCAATACCCAAAGGAAAAGACAAAGTAGATTTTTTGGCACTTGACTGGTGGAAAGCCTAGACTTTCTTTATGTGACCTGCGATGCGGTCATAAATCCAAAAAAGTTCTTCAGAGATTCCAAAGTCGATGTGATTCTTCCATTTGTTTCTAATTCTAATTGCCCCTTCTGTTGGTTCCACATAGATAGTGGCATCTCGTATAGTTTGTTTTGCAATCATTTCGTTTAGCTCAGAATCCTCATTGAGGAGTTTTGTTAAGCTACCAACACCATCCCATTCTACTTTAAGTATTTTTTTTGCTGCAAAGTGACCTTGTGTTGTAAGTTTTGTTCTTGTGGTATAATTTGAGGAAGATCGTCCTGCATCTTTTCTTACGATAAAGTGTGCTTGGAATCTATCCTCAGCGCCTCATGGTAGTGGATTTGGATCTTGCATTTTCTAACCTTTTTGAATAATTTGAACTACATCAATGTTAGTATTTTTAATTTCAAGACATCCTTTGTTTGTAACCATTCTTGGCGTTTGAGAAAAATATCTACTGTAAAAATCGCCACTTTCCAAATCATCTGTTGCTATGTCCTTTGTTTCTGATTCTACCCCAATTTCAGCAAGCATTTCACTAAATTTTTCAGGCCAGGTTTTGTAAACAAATGTGTCAGACTCTTTATCATGCATAAAAAATCTAGAATTTTACTCACAAATAAAGATATCAAAATAATTTAAAATGCAGTTTATTTTTTAGAGAGAAATTTTACAAAATCCATTATCAACGGATTCAATACGACCTATCTCGCAATTGGTGGCAATCACACAAACAACCCTTTTGGCATTTTACTCTCTTGCAATCAGAGCAAATTTTTTTATTCCAATAAGGCGCAGTGTTCATAGATCTAGTGATCTTTCAAAAGAAATTAAGGCTTTATGAAAAAACTAGATATTTAAGATCCATATAATTTGAAAAATTTTATTTCATCCTTTTAGTTTTTACGTTAGATTATCATTATTTTATGAGTGTATTGAGCAAGTATTTTAGGAATATCAAAATCAGATTTTAAGTTAAAAGCCACATCATAAGCGATTCAAATATTAGAGTTGATAACATTAACAATCAAAATAAATAATACTTTGAGGCTGAGTTGTTATCGATGTTTAAATTTCAAGGCAAAACAGCCCTAATCACTGGAAGTGGGACTGGAATTGGTCAGGCAATAGCCAAAAAATTCGTTGAAAATGGAGCCAGTGTGGTAATTCTTGGCAGACGAAGAGAGCCATTAGATGAGACTGCAAAAATGCTTGAGGAAATAATATCCAAAAATAATAGCGGAGCCAACGTCAAAATCTTCTCTGGAGTAGATGTTGCTGATGAAAAAGCTATGACTGATATGTTTGATACAATAAAAAATGAAAATGCTACAATAGATATTATCATAAATAACGCAGGAGTTTCAGGCCCAGTTACATGTTTTGCAAATGCACCTCTAGATGATTTTAAAAGTACAGTTGGAATTCATTTGACTGGCACATTTTGGGGTTCAGTCCAAGCTCTAAAAGTAATGAAAGAGGGCGGAAAAATAATTACCATATCTACATTCTTTACAGAAGAAAGACCATTAGAGCAAAGACCCTATAGATTTAGAAGTCCATATACTGCAGCTCAAGGTGCAAAGAACCGACTAGCAGAAGCCATGTCATGGGAGTTAACGGATAAAGGAATTATTTCAATTGCCACTAACCCAGGTCCAGTTCATTCAGATAGAATTTACAAGACAGTTTATCCCAAAGCAGCAGCTGAGTTTATGAGGGTTAGTGGGTTTGAAGATTTAACCCCAATAGAAGTTGACGCTGCAAATAAAGAGCTATTACCACTACTTGGTGAAAGTGAAGAAACAGTAAAGAAAGGAATTGTAAATGCGGCAGAAAAATTATCTCATGATAATGGTAAAGAGGTGCAAAAACTAACTGAAACTTTTACTAATCTTTTAAGTAAGATTCAAAATATTGCTGAAAAGGTTCAGCACAATACATCCCATATGATTGCAAATCAGGAATTCTTATCACAATCCCAAGTAGCAGAATCTGTTTTAAATTTGTGTGATGATGAGATTGCAAAAATTATCAACGGTAAAGTAATTCCAGGGGATAGGGTATTTTATCCTGTAAAGCCACATATTGGAACTACCACACCTGGTGTTCACCAACCAGATTTTACTGGCAAGTCAATTGTATTTACAATCGATGCCACTGACAAAAATGATTCAGATAGAGTTCAATATTTGGCCCAACATGTCATTAAAAATGGAGGTAAAGTGGCCTGTTTTATCTCAGAATCTACACCCAAAGATCTTCAAGATTCAATTAGCAATTCATTTCACTCTCATGTTGTAAATATTAAAAATCCTGATGAGGTTGAAAAGTGGCTAAACACAGCTAGAACTAACATTGGAGAAATTCTGGCAGTGGTGCATGTTACTGGGAAATTACCTGAAATTTCAAAATTAATCGAATTATCAAGATCAGCTTGGGAAGAGTTGATTGAAAAATTTATCACAACGCCTGCTACTGTTGCTCAAATAGCACTGGAGCAATTTGTACCAGGTGGAGCAAAAGATCCACGACTTTACAAAGATAGCACTGGCGCGATGATGATTATAGGTCCTGATTTACCATCGGGAAGAAAAGTTTCAGGAACTCAAAGAGCTCAAGTGGAGGTGTTTAGAGGAGCACTGAGACCATTTACAACCACAGTAAATCAAGAGCTTAGTGATGTCCTCAAGTCAAAGATTAGAATATTTTCAGTTTTTCCCGGATCAGTTACAGGATCTGAGCCTAAAAACGAAAATATTGCTCAAGCATTGAATTTCCTAGTATCAGATGGTTCATCTTCATCATCTGAAGTTACATTTTGTGTTGATGAATCAAGATAATAATGAAAAAATTTGCAGATTTTAGAGTAGGAGACAAATTTTTTTCTACTTTTAGTATCTCTGAAAAAGAATTAGACGACTACTTTAATTTCTCTCGAGTAAAAAATGCATTCTTGGAAGATTATGGAAGTAAAAAACTAAAGTTAGTTTCAGGGCGAGCTGCATTATCTAGAATAGAAGGGGAGTTTACAAGACTTAATCAAATTTATGGGAATCATATCGTGTTAATCGGAACAGATGGGGATCCTGAATGGGGAAATAGGAGCACTAGGTTTCTAAAACCTCTACACACAGATGAGGTCTTGAAAATTCAATATACGGTTTCTGGAAAAGACAATTTTGATGATGATTATGGTAAGATTTCAATAGATTTTGAAGGGTCGAATCAAGAAGGTGAAATAGTCCTAGTATCAAAGAAAAACTTGTATAGAATTAAAAAAGAACCACCACGATAAATGTATAGTAAAAAATTAAATTTTCTCTACAAAATCAAAACAAAGAAAACAAATTTTTAAAATAACGAACCTTCTAGATTTTGAATCAAAGTTTTGTAAAATTACAGGATTTTTAGGAATTTAGTAAATTTAAATTTCCACTTAGTGAATCAAGGAACATTTTGATTGCAGCTCCAATAATTACCACAGATACCAGAATTTGTAAAAATCTTTCTTTTATGTCAAGCGATAATCTTGCTCCAACTAAACCACCAGCGAAGGATCCAGCTGACAATAACCCTGCTTGAAGAAAATCAGAATGCCCCAAAATAGTATGAACGATGACCCCAGATAGAGAGGCAAAAAATAAAACTAGTTGAGACGTTGGTGCTGCCTTTTTCATTGCCATTCCCATTCCAACTACCATCAAGGGTACAAAGATTATTCCTCCACCAATACCAAAAAATGCAGATATTATTCCTGCAAAAAAACTTGCCCCTACTGCAAATATCATCATCTGTTGTGATAGATTTTTTTCCTTACTCTCAATTTTTTTTCTTAAGAAAATGTATACAGCAGATGCAATCAATACAAATCCAAATAAGATTTTGAAAATCTCAGGAGATACATCACTAGAAAAGTATGCACCGATAATAGTTCCGGGTACTGTAAGTAATCCAAGTTTTAATCCAAGTGAATATTCAATACGCTTTTGTCTTGAATATGAAATGGTTGATGCTACTGAATTACTAAATGCTGCAAAAAGACTACTACTAGCTGCTAAAGTTGGAGGAAAACCAAAAAATGTTAAAATTGGAACAACAATTATTCCCCCTCCTAACCCAATCATAGAACCTAAAACTCCTGCTACAAAGCCTAAAGGAACAAGCCATAATTGATCAATCATTAAACTTCAATCAGAGAATCTTATTGTATGTTAAAAACTAGTCGTAAATCTTGAGTAGTTTCTTCGAGTACTCTAGAAATATTGATTTGTCATTTTCATTAGTCAAATGCAATAAATTTCCAAAGATACCCCTCAGTATTAGTAGTGATCTCCAATAAAAGATCTTTTTGAGCAAGACCCCTGATTTCAGATTTACTAGTTGTTTTTTTTGCTTCCAGATGATGAGTGTTTGCAGCGTCAATCCAATTTGAGATTGATTCAAAACCACCTGGTTTGTCCTCCTCCCAACACGAACAAACAGTTGATTCTATTATTGCCTGATAGATAATTTTAATTTCCTCTAATTGAGAAACAGTTGGATCAACTTGGATTACACCAATAACATATTTTGGAGAATTTGTAGCACCAACTATGTGTATATTACCCAAATAATATCCATCTGAATCCAATAATTCTGTGGATGTACAGTATTCAAGAGTATCTTGTATTGATTCATCAGAAAAAAATGTGCAGTATTTTTCAATGGACAATCCATTTATCTTCAAAGGAGAAGACATGGCAATGTTATGCATTGCTAATTGAGTTTGAATATTTTTGTTAGTCTCCACATATGAAATCGATGATGAATTATCTCCTTGTTTTTCAGAGGTGGGCAGCAACAAGATTACAAGAAGAAAAATAACTACAGTACCAGAAATTATTGAAAGTGGAAATTTTTTGTTCATTTTTAATCTAATCTATCTTTCTATGATAAGGTTTTGCAGTATTAAATTGAGATTATCTCAAGTTTGGAATCTTTCGTAATGTCGTACTTGTCAATAAACCCTGAAGTCACTTCTAGAATATACATGGCTTCCCCACTTGGCACTATACTTTGACATGCCATTATTTCAGTAGGAGTTTTGCAAGGAGAGATATTTTTCTCAATATGTACAATTGATCCATCTTGGTCAAACCAAATCATGTCGAGTGAAAACTGCATATTTAGCATCCATAAAGAGTAGATCCCCGAATCGTTGAAAACAAAGATCATTCCTTGATCATAAGGTAATGGATCTTGAAACATTAAACCTCTAATTCTTCTTGGTTCAGTATCTGCCACCTGAACTTCAATTACTGTATCGTCAATCTTTATTGTGCCTCTGGGAAACTCTACTGATTCTAATTTACTGTCGCTTGGAATAGAGAGAATACCAACAATTCCAATAATTATAGCAGCTATTGCAATTGGGACGAGTGCCTGTGTTCGGGTTGTCACAAAACGAGTGAGATATTGCTTTTAAAATATCTTGACCATGATGAAAAAACGATATCAACCGCTGATTGAGGGATTTTCACAAGGAAAAAGGATGCAGTAATCATCAGAATTTTTGATTTAACCTAAGAACAGACGTCCTACATGCTCATAGGCACAATCTTTTGAGCAAAAACTGGATTCTTATGGAATAAAATCTTCATTACAAATTACACATTTTGCCATGTAAAATTTATCAAATTTTTGTTAATTAGAGTAAGTATCACCATAACAATACATTCAATTTTTTTAACTTTATTTTATTTTGCACCAGCAATTGGGACTACATGAATTAGTTTCAGGTGTATTATTGTTCGATGTCTTTAGTTTTTGTTCATACATGTGAAAATCTTAATAATCTAGGAATTTATCTTCATTTCTGTTTTATTTTGAACAGACATGTTCAATTGCAAAAAGATTTTAGATTTGTTTTTCTAGTTGCTTTTGAATTTCATCGACAATTGATATTTGTTGAGTTGATTCAAAGGGTATTGGAATACTACGACCCCATAATTCAAAATAGGCGATTCCACTAACACCAATATCCACAATCCCTTCAGTGTTAATTATAGAATCAATTGCAGGAATTAGATTTTCTTTTTGAATGATTTGTGAAATTGGTATTTGTTTTATCTCTCCAGGATTTATCGTAGTGTTTAATTCACTATAACCTGCTCCAATGGAAACTCCATTAAGGAATAAATCATACGACAGTTCAGGAATGTAAACAGGGAGTAAGCCATTATTACTTAATCCAAAAACTAGTTCAAGGTTAATTCCTGCAATTATACTTACTGCAGCCTCAATCCAATTACCAGATAAAATATCTATGCCCAATTTTAAAAGAGTAGGCAAGGATAAATTCTCTAGCTCTACATCAACTGATGTGACATCAGTTAAAGAGACCTGAATTTGAGTATATGAGTACACGTATAGTGCAAAAATAATTACAATTATGGCAATGACGATAGATGCAATGATGATAATTGTTTTTTTCAATATTTTGTCAAGAATTTTTCAAAAATTAAATGTACTGCACGAATAAGAAAAGAATAGAATCAAGTTCCTTTCAAATTATAGTGTTAACGAGTTTATCGATTTTTAGGAAAAATAGTATCCACCCCATCATCCCCCTTTCAGGCATGAATAGTGAGATGTGACTTATGATAGGAAAAGTTTGTTTCTGCGAATTTTGAAACCAAATAATAAATGAAAAGATGTTCTACGTATTATTGAGTTAGACTAGATTGGAATCCAAGCAACAATTGAAAGATAGTATTAGTATTATCATTGGCGGATAATCTTAATTATTTGGGGGTAGTTTTATTTCTGGATTGCCTGATTCATACGTGTATTCAATTTTTGCGAATGGAGATATCGATATTGCCATACACGCAATAGAAGATATGTCTGTCTATGATTGGACAGAAAGAATGATGAAAGAGATTTTAATGAATTTTACTTTGTTTGTTGTTAATTATCTGATTTCTGGAGTTGGAATAATCATGACAATAATGGGCCTAGCCAGAGAAATAAAATATAAAAAAGAAATTGTACAATGAATTTTTTTGTTTTTTTTTTTGATAAAAAGCATTTTTAGAATTTATTCACAAACTCTAAACTTTACCAGGTATGCTCCAACATCGACCACTCCTGCTACTACTGGTACCATCTATACAGCACTTGGTGAAAATCTTTATTGACAAACTGTATTTCCACTACTAGTAATTTGAAATGTTTCTTGCTCAGCCATATTTCCCACTCCTGTAAATACATCAATATGTTTTCCAATTACACCAGATCCTACATCTGAAGAAAGAAAAATAAATTCATTCCAGGGATCAGGTAAAGTAGGAATTATCAAGTTTGTATTTGGATCAACTATTGAAGTATCTACTGCCACTATTCCTACAACAAGGGGATTTCCATCTGCATCTACAGCATTGTCGTTAATGTGAAAGGAATTACTGTACCATCCTAGGTAATCTCCTGAGAGAGTCTTCCCCCAGCCTTCTATCATTATGGAGTCAATAAAATCTTCTCTAAAATCTCTGGACTCTCCATCAATGATAATTGAAAAAAAATCACCTTCATAATCAGATTCTAGTGGAATGTAATATCCTGTGATATCCCATCCAGGGCTGCAATCGTTAAATTTGTCTAAAGTTGAGTCTGTTTGTTTTATGGTACCTCCAAATTGGATTAGTAATCCACTGCCAGAAAATACCTTAAGGTTACTATTTTCAAAGTCAACATAAAGAGTAATTTCATTAGGAATTGTTAAAACTGAATTATTCTGAATCCAAACATTTCCAGTAACAGTGGTACTAGTTGATAGAGTGCAGTCAGAAGATATTATCCAATTACCAGATATTGGAACTGAGCAGGTAGAAAATTGTGGAATTACAGGATTATTCTCCTCCATCTCAGCAAAAATACTGTCAAAACTCGTTGAAAAAAAGATGACAATACCTAAGATCAAAACATGACGAATTAGCAATAGGTAATTGGTACAAATTTGTTATTTAAAAAAAACCTACAAGAGAATCCCAACTCTAAAATAATACCAATAAGAAAAAGTCGGTTAAATAGAATTCTAATCTATTTTTAGAAATTTTTTTTATAATGAATTTGCAATCTATCCAAAATGAAGATTAAATCGTTATTTTGTTTTAACAAATTCCTTTATTTTGTTTAGATTTGCCACATTTGATTCATGAAACATTGCCAGTGTTTCTGCCAGGGATTCAGGCAATACTCCTTTTAGATGGTCAACTAAATCATTTCCGCCTGATATCATATTTTCTATTAGTTCTTCGATTTCATTTTTCTCTTCTGACATAATTTCCCATATATTTACTAGTATTCAACCAATGCTATTGTAGTAGAAAATTATCATTAATTTTAGCCAAAGATCACCAAAATCTAAAGAATTAGAATAGAAGGTAATACTCAAATTCCAAAGATTTGATTATTTTATAATTTCAATTATCTTACATAATAGATTTTTTAAAATCACTTAATGAAGATAGGTTGTTTTTGGTTTCATGACCGATATCATGGATTGTAGAGCCATTGTATTTTTTGTCAAGAAATCTACCAGCAAGAATCATTGGTCCCCCTATAGCGCAAGTTACCCCCGTAGGCTCGGGTATCCAAAGCATTAGAAATCCAACTTTTTGAAGCTTTTTTCCTGGTGCTGAGGCCTTTTGCAGACATCCAAGTGATTTGGAGGCAGGACCATGATGAATTTTTGCTACATCAGAATAAAGACTGACTCGTTTATGAGTGGTTTCATGAATTTTGCGTAATTTTTCTAGTCGAGCCTTTAGGTGGTCTACCATACACGTATTCATACAACAAAAATTAGTTAAGATTCAAAGATCAAATCTAAATACCTGCAAGTCAATTTCAAATAGCTAAATATGCCAAAAAAAAGAATCCAGTTATAAAAGATTGAGATGGAAATAGCGCATTGGAAAAAAAATCTAAGCGCTTAGAATCAATAAAAGCTGCTCATCAATTAGAAAAAAGCAATTTTAGTACCAGAATGGAAGACTATTTAGAGATAATATCAGAACTAGTAGAACTCAAGGGATATGCCACAACATTGGATATTTCAAGATACATGCATGTTAGTGCTCCAAGTGTTACTAAAATGCTTCAAAGGTTAGATGAGAATGGATTTTTAGAGTATGAAAAATACCATGGGATTAATCTAACTAAGAAAGGAATTCAGTTGGCCCAGACTGTCCGCCAAAAGCACGGTATTTTACTAGATTTTTTTGAAATCCTCGGAGTTGGATATGAGACTGCAAATCAAGATGCAGAGGGGATTGAACATCACCTAAATCCAAAAACCATAAAGCAATTGCGTAAATTCATTACATTCTTAAAATCAAATCCAAAGGTTTTAGAGGATTTTAAAAATCTTTAAGATAGATATGTATGTCATTTTGCGAATTTGCAAGTTGCATTAAATTTTCTGCAATATCTGACCGTCTTGGAATTTTAATTTGACCTTTTTTACCAATTCTAGAAGTAGTAACAAAATGGTCACCGACATAAATATCCGCATGCATTGAGGTAAATTCTCTATTTACTGTTAGTACAAGAGATGTTTTAGATTCTGAAAAAGAAAATGGCAAATCCCCTGAATCAATGTTTGATGACGCTTCTCGCTCAACTACATCTATGTGGATATTTAGTGATTTTTCAATATCATTAATGTTTGATCCACCACGTCCAATAATTGAGGGAATAGCTTGTTTGTCAACTGATACTCGGACTCTATTGTCAGATAAAATTTCAACTTCTGATTTTGGATCATATCTTTTGAATGTTTCTCGAATTTTATCTTCTGCAAGCTTTTCTATTCCAACCTTTTGAGTTTTTTTACTAATAGGTACAATAACATTTTCTTCTCCAAATGTATAGATTTCATGCTCTAAAACATTATTTTCAAAATTCCTAATTTCAATTACTGGCCTTGCCAAATCAGATTCAGTCATTCCAGTAGGAACTTTTACTTTAAGCTCCAAATCATACACTTTTTCAATTTGTCCATCCTTTACAAAAACTACAGTGTCTAAAATATTTGGAATTATTCCAAGTTCAATTTTTCCGATAAATCTCTGGATCGCATCAAGAGGTGAATTTGCATGAACTACTCCAACCATTCCAACTCCGGTTAATCTTAAATCTGCAAACGTATGAAAGTCTTCTCGGCGTCTAACTTCATCAAAAACAGTATAATCTGGTCTTACAAGCAACAGGATATCAGCAGAGTTATCAAAGCTACCATCAAGTTTACTGTATTGTGTAACCCCAGGATCGACTTGCAAGTCACGTGGTGATTCAAAGGTTTTGACAATCTTTCCTTGGTTGTGATAAAAATTTGCAAGTCCAGAGGCCAAAGTACTTTTTCCAGAACCTGGGGGGCCAGAAATAACAATACCTTCAGCTCTATCAGTAAAGCGCTCCATAAGTTCTGTTGAGATAGAATAATCATTTAAAGATAATTTAACTATAGGATGGACAATCGTAATTTCAAAGGACTCAGAAAAAGGGGGTTTGGTAATTGCAATTCTGTAATCCATGTATTGGACAACGGATGCACCATTTTTAGAAATCTCAAGAGTGCTGGATTCAAATTTTTCTGTAGTGTCTAGGATTTGTTTTGATATGAATTCTAAATCATCGCGTGTAAGAATCTTATCACTGATTTTTGTCAAAATAAATGATCCAGGTTTTCCTTTTTTTGCAAATGGTGTACGATTTTCTTTAAGATGAACACTCATTGTTTCTGGATCAAAATATTTTAGAAATTCAAGTTCTTTTTCTTTTAAGGTAGGGTGTAAAAATACAGATGAAATATCTTCTGTTTGTGCTACTAAATACTGAACATTGTCAGATGTATAAAGAGTGGCCTGATTTTTTTTTGTAATGTCTTTGATAATAGAGTCAATTTTGCCTTTTCCTGCCATACGAATGTCTTCAGAAGAAGGATGATTACCTTGGATGATTATTTCCAATCCAAAGTTTTTTGATAAATTTTTAAGAATTTTGATTTGTTTTAATCCTAAAAATCCTTGATCTTTTTTCTGAGTTGCCTGAGACTGTAATTCATCAATTACTGCTTGAGGTATTATTATCTCAGAATTCCTAATGTTTCCAGACTCAACTTGGACTTTAAACAAGCCATTGATAATTACACTGGTATCAAGTACAATCTTTGACAAAACTTTTTCTAATTTTTAGAACCATTTGGGCCCTAAATTAGTTTACTTGCATCCAAAATTCCTATAAAGAATCAGTAATTTGTTTTAAGACATTGTTAATATCAAAAGGTTTTGAAATGCAAGATGAGGCACCTAGCTGTAAACATTGATTAATTATTTTTTGATCATCACTTGCAGTTATTAAAATAATTTTAGCTTGAGGGTTTTTTTCCATAATTTCCTTTACAACAGTAAGACCATCTTTTTTGGGCATTGCCAAATCTAATAATAGTAAATCAGGGGATACTTTAAAAAATAATTCAACTGCTTCTTCTCCATTTGATGCCTCACATACAATAGTATGTTTTCCAATTGATAAAATATCATTTAAAACAAGACGGATGGCATCAGAATCATCTGCAATCATTATATTTGCCATGTAAATGATATCAAAACTTGTCATATTAAAAATAATTAATATGTCAAATCACATTAATAAATAAATTATTTTGACTACTCAAAAAAGAAATATCTAAAAGTGTTGATGAATTTACCAATAGGAAAAGACCAAAGATCTTTCAATGCACTACAATAAAACTTTCTAATTTTTGTTATTGTGTTTATAGGTTAGACTTTCACAAAAATTAGAATCAATTTTCATAATATTGTGTGTACAACATGAACAACTTTCGTCTGAAAAGTTTTCAACTGACATGACACTAAGTATTTTCATTTTACAGCAGATTTATGAGTGAGATAACTGGAATTTCTGATGAATTTATTAAAGTGGCGACTCTGGAGATAAACGAAGATTTATCCCACATATCTAAAATTTTGAATTCGTGTCAAGATGATAATGATATTGCAAAGAATTCTACTAAAATTGAGAAGCATATGCATAACATCAAAGGATTAGCACCAATGATGGGAAAAGAAAACATTGGAAACGTGGCAAAACAACTTGATGTCATCTTAAAGAAAATTATGGAAGGAACAAAAGTAGATGGAATTTTTGGTCCACTATGCACATCCATCGAACAAATGAGAATGAATATGGAAAAACCTTACGAAATGACAAAGGTTCAAAAGGAGGTTTCAAAAATTGTTTTAAAAATAATTTAGTTGCGACATAATTTTTCTTGGAACCTCGATTTTCATGAGAATGATTATTTCAAGGGAAGCAGTAATTTTCAAATTAAATCTGTCCATTTTCCTAGAAGTTTTTATTATCCATAGTTTGTTCAAGAAATAACATCTCCTCTTTTTATACTTCATGCCTGTTTTTTCTAGGTGTGAAGATAGTTAGTAAATTGTATATATTAATTGGGATTTTAATTGTAGCTGCTGCCTTTAACTTGTTTTTGCTGTACCAGGATGAAAAATCAGGAATTTTTGGACAAGGATCTGATCAACAAACCATAATTCAGATTTTATTGGCAGTCGATATTGCAACCTTTTTTTTAGTCCCAGTAGTTATTCGTCAATCACTTTCACCTTTAGGAGAAATAAACAAAGCTCTGTCAAGGGTAAAAGAGGGCAAGTATGGAGAGAAAATAAAATATGATTCTAAAGATGAGATTGGCGAGCTGGTTAATTCATTTAATATAATGTCCAATACAATTAAAGAAAAAGAAGAGCAAGCAAAAAAAACAGATATTGCAAAAGATGAATTTTTAGCAATGATAACCCACGAATTAAAAACACCACTAGTTCCCATTCAAGGGTATTCTGATATCTTACTAAGTGAGCATTTAGGAAAATTAACACCTGAGCAAAAACAAAGGCTTTCAATAATTAAATCAAGTTCTGAAGCACTATTGAGAATAATTTCAGATTTGCTAGATGTTCAAAAATTAGAGGTGGGTCAATTGAGAATGAAAAAGGAAGAAGCAGATATCAAAGAATCTATTGAAAAGTCAGTAAATGCCCTTGAGCCACAAGCAGAAAAAAGTGAAATTAAATTAGAAACAAATGCCAAACATGTTGTAATCTATCATGATTCTGAAAGAATTAAACAAGTTTTGACCAATTTAATCAAAAATGCCATGATAGCCGTAGAACCTAAAAAAGGAAAAATCGAAGTAAATATGAAAGATGAACCAACCGGAGTTAAAATTAGCGTAAAGGATAATGGAATTGGAATACCGCATGACAAGCAAAAAGACCTCTTTAAAAAATTCTACCAGGTTGATACTACTCTAACTAGAGAGAGAGGAGGGAGTGGATTAGGATTGGCAATATGCAAAGGAATAGTGGATAATCATGGCGGCGAAATATCAGTTGAAAGCGAAGAAGGTAAAGGAACCAAATTCACCTTCAATATTCCAAAATTACCAGCGGTTGCTACTTAAAGAAAACAAACCCACTGAACAAAAATCACTCACTCTACTAAAAAAATGGCTTTTGCGAAAGTATTGACCATGGAAAAAAGCCAAGAACAGAAAAATGATGAGTTTTACACAAGCAGTACGGCCTATTTTGAGTTTTTGAGGCACAAAGGAGAAACAGATTATGAATTTGAAGATGAGTACTATTTCACCATGCCTGCAATATCAAGTAAATAGACAGAAGATTTACGAAGCTCATCGAATCTTTAATTTTCATGGATTCCAATCTTCAAGATCTTGCAGATCAAGCAATACGATATGCCGAAGAGATAGGGGTTCAATATTGTGATATCCGAGCAGAAACCCAATCAAGAAAATCGATTCTGATCGAAAATGCCGAGGTTGAAAATCTAAAAATCACAACAGACCAAGGAATAGGAATAAGACTTTTAAAAAATGGAACATGGGGATTTTGCTCTTTTAATAGTCCCAGATCATTTGAAGAGTTAAGAGAACCAATTACCAAGACAATAAAAAATATTAGTTATTATTCCGAGAAAAAAAATAATCTTGTAAAATTAGAGCCAATAAGCCCAAGCAAAGTAACAAAAGATTTTCCAGTCTTAAAAAAACCTGAAGTAGAAGAATTAATCAAAATAGGTTTTGAGTGTGATAATATAATTTTAGAAAGACCTCGAATAATAAAATCATCAGTAAATCCATGGTATACAGTAAATTCAAAATATTTTGTCAATACAGAAGGGTCTAAAATTTTACAAAATTTTACAGATGTAGTAATTGAAATGAGCGCAACTGCTCATGAATCAGGACTGACACAATCAGTAAACATCACAGAGGGAGGAAGAGGAGGAATGGAGCAAATTGAAGGAAACGATAAAGCTCATGCAAGTGCAAAACAAATTGCAGAGAAAGCTTCTCAACTAATTGATTCCAAACCTATCAAAGAAGAAAAATCAATTGTTGTTATGAATCCAGATTTTGTATCTTTACTAACCCATGAGATTTTAGGACATCCTTCTGAGGCAGATAGAGTTCTTGGAAAAGAGATGGCGTGGGCAGGTGGAACATGGTGGAAAAATAAACTAGGAGAAAAAATTGGCTCTGAACAACTAAATGTTTTTGATGATCCTACAATCAAAGAAAGTCTAGGATGGTATTATTTTGACGATGAAGGTGTACAAACACAAAAATCAACTTTGATTGAAAATGGAATATTAAAAAACCATATGCAAAATCGAGAAACTGCTGAGGTGTTCAATACGCAATCAACTGGAAACATGCGAGCTACAAGTTATAATTATGTGCCTTTGATCAGAATGGCATGTACATGCATTGACCAAGGAGACTGGAAGGTCGATGAAATGATAAAAGAAGTCAAGAAAGGATATTTAATCTCAAATATGAAAATTCCTTCAATTGATATGAAGCGATATAATTGGAGTATTTCATGTCAGTATGCTCAGAAAATAGAAAATGGAGAGATTACGGATTTGCTTAGAGATGTAATCATTATGGGAAATGCACCAGAATTTTTGCAATCAATTGATGCTTGTGGAAATGACTTTACAGTAAGGCCGATTACTAACTGCGGAAAAGGAGATCCCATGCAATCTATGATCATGGGAAATGGTGGCCCATCCATAAGAGGTGAGGCAACAATCAAGAGTGTGAATTAATTCATGGATTCAAATTTAGAAAAGGTTCGACAAAATGTAATTGAATGTACTAAATGTGATCTTTGTAAAACAAGAACCAATTCAGTTCCAGGCAAGGGAAATTTTAACTCTGATGTGATATTTGTAGGGGAGGCACCAGGAAAAAACGAGGATTTGTATGGTGAGCCATTCATTGGAATTGCAGGAAAAAAACTATCAGAAGCTTTAGAAAAGACAGGCATCACCAGGGATGAAGTATACATAACAAATACTGTAAAATGCAGACCTCCAAATAACAGAGTTCCAACTAAATTAGAAAAAGATGCTTGTCAAGAATACATTCAAAAGGAAATTGAGATTATCAAACCCAAGATAATTTGTGTTTTAGGAAACACCGCATTTGGTTCAGTTTTAGGTGGGACTGAGATTACTAAATTTCGAGGAAAAATAGGCAAGAAAAATAATCAACTGTATTTTATTACCATACATCCAGCAGCTACTATTTACAATCAAAAGCTAGTTGAAGTTTTAAAACAAGACATTAAAAAATTATTTGATTTAATCAGAGAATTAAAAAGTGGTAAAGAGATTACAATAGATATTGAGTTTTCTTCCTAGGTCATTTTATGCCAGAAATACAGTAACAGTGGCCAAAGAATTGTTAGGAAAAAGGTTAGTGAGAAAAGTCAATGGCAAAACTATGTCAGGAATAATAACAGAAACTGAGGCCTATCGACATAAAGATGATCCTGCAAGTCATGCCTTTAGAAGCAAAACTGAAAGAAATAAGGTAATGTTTGAGCAAGTAGGGAGGGCTTACATCTATTTCACTTATGGAATGTATTTTTGTTTCAATGTGGTTGCAAGAAATCCAAAATCCAAAGCAGGAGCTGTTTTGATTCGTTCAATACAACCAGAGTTAGGGGTAGATATTATGAAAAAAAATAGGAGAAAATATGATTTGAAAAATCTCACAAATGGTCCTGCCAAATTAAGTCAAGCCTTAGATATTACCAAAAAACAATACGGAGTTGATTTGACTAGAGATTCAAATCTGTGTATTACAAAAGGGTTGGAAAAAACCAGAAAAATAATTGCATCTCCAAGAGTTGGAATTAAATCTGGTTTAGATAATCTTTGGAATTTTAAAATTACCTAATCATTATCCTTGTTGTTTTCATCTAGCGTCCAAGGAGCAAATTTCCCCATAATCCTTTGCCAATCTAGTCTGAGAAGTAAAATAACTATTGTAGTCATTATTGCTGCAAAGACAATTATTCCAATGTAAATTGTGGTTACATCTTTAACTTCTTCAAGAAAGGGTTCAACTAATGACAATCCCATATAGTGAGAGATAAATACAATTGAATAACTTAAAACAAGTTTTCCAGTTAGTGTTGCTACAAAGAATCGTTTTGGATTATATTTTGCAAGACCCAATGGAACATAAATTAAATCATCAGGCATTGGGGTTGCTGCTGCAAAAAAAGCCGCACCTGCACCATACCTTTTGACCAAACGCTCAAAGGGGCGCATTCGTTTTCTTGATTTTTCTCCAATAATTTTCCTCCCACCATAACTTACAGTAAATACAATTACTTTGGCAGCAGTTGCAGTAACTGCAGATATTATAGCCAACATGTGTAAATCAAATTGTTCGCCTACAGACATTGTAGCCAATAATAGAAACGATGGTAAAGGAACAAAAGGTATCAAGGAGCCGAAAAAGCTAACTAAAGTTAATCCAATATAGCCTACTTCAGGTGCGAATGGAAATATCGCTGCAAAATCCACAATTCAAGCACATGATGGGATTATTTAACAAAACCGAAATTCAACGAATTTTTTAATAATAATTGATTATGGACAATTATAATCATTAAAATATCATATTTTTAGACCAAAAGCAATTGGACAAGATTGTATATACCAAAATTTGCAACGACATAACCTCAATTAGCCCATACATTAGATTTGTAGGGGTAATTAGTGAAATGGGCGCTTTAATTGCGTATAAAAGAAGAGATGAGTTGGATCCACTTTTAGATACAGAAAACACAAAATACCAGTTTTCACATATTGCCATTAAAACAGATCTTGAGAGTTTTTTTGATAAGAATCTTGGAGAAATTGAGTTTGTCTGGGAAGAACGAAAAAAAGTCCAGATCATATCATTTGCCATTGGAAAATTACGTATTTGGATATCAATTGATAAAAAAGTAATACGTTCAGAAATGCTAAGAATTATTGATTCATGCTTGCCAATTGTGAAAAAATATTTAGAAACCAATTAAGATTTTGAATTGCCCTTATTGTAAAATTAATTTAGATTCACTTAGTATAACTGATGGATTAAAACATATTTTAGAGCATAAAAAGCAGGACCAAAAAAAAGGTTAACTTTTTTTAGAATAGTTATTACTGTAAAATTGTGACAGTCGATGAGATTAGACAGATAATCGAGAAGTTACATCTAAGGGTACCTAAAGATTTTAAGAAAATGAGTATTCCTCAACTAAGTAACGAACTACGTGGAATAATGGAATTTGAGCGTCAAACTTTTCAAAAAATTGAGGACCTTGAAAAAAAAGGAATACAACAAGACATGATAAAATATGCAAAAATTATTTGTAAAAATACTATCCAAAGAGAAATCACAGAGATTCAAGAGATTTATCTAAAAAAGATAGATAATGAATACCTAAATTCTAATTAGATGATTCTTGGTCTTCATACAACCAGCACTGAACATATCCCGTTTTGGTTTTAAATTTAGGTGGGAGTTTTTTACATTTTTCAATGGCAAGAGGACATCGTTCTAGGAATCGACATTCAGTTGGTGGATCTAGTAAACTAGGAGGTATTCCTTTAATGTATGTCGGCGTATTGCCTCGTAAAGTAGGGATTGATTTTAACAATCCTTGTGTGTAAGGATGTTTTGGATTTTTGTAGATTTCAGATGAAGAGCCAAATTCGACCATTTGTCCCCCATACATTATTCCAATTTTATCTGCAATTTCAGATAATACAGCTAAATCATGTGTGATTAGCATAAAAGACATGCCATCTTTTTTGAGTTTTTTTAAAAGGTTAATTATTTGTGCCTGAATGAGCACATCAAGTGCGGTTGTAGGCTCATCGGCTATGACAAATTTTGGTTTTAGAAGTAATGCCATTGTAATGACAACTCGTTGTTTCATCCCACCACTTAATTCGTGAGGATATTTTTTTAAAATATCTTCATCTAAACTAACAGAGCTAATTGCATCTTGAATAATTTTTTTAATATCGCCTTGAAAATTATGCTGTTTTAAGACTTCTTCGAACTGATCTTTTATCGTAAAAACAGGATCTAGCGAATTCATTGCACCCTGAAAAATCATAGATATTTTTTTCCATCTGAATTTTTCATTAAACTCAGTTTCAGAAAGATCCAAAATAGATTCACCATCTAAAAAAATTTCCCCTTGAGTTTTACCACCAGAAAGCATTCGAATTATTGAGAGTCCAAGCGTACTTTTACCACATGCGCTCTCTCCAGCAATTCCTATTGATTGTCCCTCAGGTAAATCGAAAGTTACCTTTTCTACTGCATATACGGGACCTTGTGAGGAAGAGTAGCGAGCAACTAGATCTTTTACAGATAACTCCATACAACTAGTGGATCGGTCCTTAGATTTCTGCTTTTCACTAAGGATATAAACAACTTTACTAGAATGTAAAAAGTCGATTCAAATGAAACTTCCGATATGTATTTTTGATGCTAAAAATTCCATTCTTTGTCCACAATGTGAAAAAAAAGTAGAAGAAGGTCAACTGACAAAGTCAGATGTTGATGCATCAATCAAATTGGCTCAGTTGGCAAAATCCAACCAAGAGATTGATAAATTCACATTGTATTCTTGCAAAGAATTTGATGGAAATTTTGTTCTGTCACTTTCAAAAAACGATATAATGACAATAAGACAAAGTAGAGTACTGTACAGACTTCTTCAGGAGCAATTTCATGGAAAAATTTGGCTTGTAGAAGCTGAGGAAGATGATCAAAAATTCATAGAAGATATGTTATTTCCAACAAAAATTTTATCGATAAATTCAGTGTGGGTACCTGGAGGAATACAAAAAACAAAGGCCGTAGTGTCAGGAAAGTGGACCCCAAGGTTTCCGATAAATACTGAAACAGTTATTCAAATTGTAAAAAACGCCCGAAACCTTGACATTGAGATAGAATTTGAAAACAAACGAGCGTGATTTGACTGAAATTTGTAAAAACACATGATATTTCTGAATTAAATGAAAACCTGATTGGAAAGCAAGTAACACTTGGAGGTTGGATTGAAGATTTGCGGAAGTTAGGAAAAATGACCTTCATTACCCTTCGAGATGTTTCGGGAATTTCACAGGTTATCGTCAAAGGGGAATTAAATGAGAATGTGGAAGAAATAAACCGACAAAGTGCAGTTATGATTAAAGGGATCGTTCAGGAGACCAAAGCTAGGGATTTTAGTTTTGAAATAAAAGCAGAGGAGATCGAGGTGTTAGCAAAAGCTATCCATCCTTTACCTGTAGATCCCATCGGAAGAGTAGAAAGCAATATTGACACTCGATTAAATCATCGTGCACTTGATATGAGAAACCAAAAGACAGCCTCAATTTTCAAATTAAGACATCATGTTTTAGAAACTCTACGAAATACACTTTCACAAAAAAAGTTTATTGAAATTACAACTCCAAAAATAATTGGCAGTGCAAGCGAAGGTGGGGCTGATTTGTTTTCATTAGATTATTTTGGAAAGACAGCTTATCTTGCACAAAGTCCTCAATTATACAAAGAGCAAATGACACTAGGACTGGAAAGAGTTTATGAAATATCAAATTTCTATCGAGCAGAAAAATCACACACTGGTCGCCATCTTAGTGAATTTACAAGTGTGGATATTGAAGCCGCATTTTTGGATTATAACGATGTAATGGATATTTTAGAAACTCTGATACTAGAGGTATACAAGCACACATCAGAAAAATGTAAAAAAGAACAAGAAGTTATCGGACATACCATTGAGATTCCATCATCTCCTTTCGAAAGAATAACTTACAATCAAGTAATTGAGGAGTTAAAACAAAACGGTGAGAAAATAGAATTTGGAGATGATTTGCTTGACTCTCATTTGAGAATGATTGGTGAGAAACATGCAGGGTTTTTCTTTCTTACAGATTGGCCAATGAAATTAAAACCATTTTACATTCGAGAAAAAGATGAAGATCCTCTACTTTCTCGTTCATTTGATCTGCAATACGGATATCTAGAATTATCATCAGGGGGAACAAGACTTCATAATACAGATATTCTCAAGAGCAGATTAAAAGAGCAAGGATTGGATCCTGCTCAATTTGCAGACCATCTTCAAACTTTTGATTGGGGAATGCCGCCACATTCTGGATGGGGATTAGGCCTAGATAGGCTCATGACTACATTGATTGGGATAGATAATGTGCGAGAAGTGGTTTTATATCCAAGAGATCCAGATAGGCTAAAACCATAATATTCAAAAATTTTAAATTATATTTTTATTAGAAAAAACATTTTGCAAATAATGGTTTTACTCTAGAGGTTGTTAAAATTATTTTCGATATCTAAACTTTATCAGAAAAAATTCTGCACCTGTAATTCCAGCTACTACAAGTATCATCCAAACTGCACTTGATGCAAGTCCACCAATTACAGTTTTTAATAGGAAAAAATTACAATCCCGTATGATAGAACCTGAAGATGCAAGAAAAGTAGTAGAAGTAATTGGAAATAATCTAATTGGCGTATCACACGATTCTAATAATTTTCAGAAACTTCCCGATTCTTTTTGGGGGTACTTTGCAAGAGGACATGATAAAAAAGGAACTTTTGGGGTGATAATGACTTATTCCGAAACTAAAGAGGATGTTGACAACCTAATCAAATCGTATGAAGAGTGGGTTGCAAAAAATAAAAATGAAGAGTCAGAGAAATCTACTTAGTTTCGTGTAATAACTTTCGGTATCCTTGGCATTCCTTGCAAATGGGCTTTCCTTTGTATTTTGGATTACCATCACTGATTTTTAGTGTGGCCTTGTTTGTCTTGCAAATACAACAATCTACCATTACATTTGAATATAAAAGGCGATTAATAAATTGATGATTTAATTATAATCTGAATTATTTATCGCTAATTTATTAGAAAGTTACGCATTTTCTTTTTTTGAATTCCTTTCTTCAGATTCCAATCCAACTAATAAAATATCAATGATGCAATAATAAAATGTAATTATCTAGTCAAAATAAAAAAATATTAGAAAATAAATTATGTCGTAGGATTTATGACTTTTTTATCTTCTCTATCCCTTTTACAGAAATTACAGTATTCCTCTGAAGAATTACTATTAATCGGAGTTAAACAATCGTGGCAATATTTCATACTTATTTTGTATTAATCGCGGTATATTAGGTAGACTCCTTGACTCTCATAGTGATAATTGGTTAGTAATTTCCCTTGTAAATTCGGTTGTGGTATTATCACCACCAATATCCTTAGTTTTTATTCCAGTTTTCACTAGATTAAAAATAACGGACTCTAATTTTTCCCCTACTTGAAAGCACTTGGAATCTTGATTTTTTGTGCCAAGCCAATCAAGCATCATTTTAATTGATAGTAAAAAAGAGGAAGGATTTGCAATGTTTTGACCTGCAATGTCAAATGCAGCCCCATGTACTGGTTCAAACAATGCAAAATCATCCCCAATATTGGCAGCTGGGGCCATGCCCAAGCCCCCAACCACTTGAGAGGATTCATCAGATAAAATATCTCCAAACAAATTGGTTGTAACTATAACATCGAATTGTTCTGGCTGTCGAATGAGGTTCATTGCACATGCATCAACATACATTTGCTCAAAGGAAATATCAGGATAGTTTTGTGCCACCTCAGAACAAGTCTTTGCAAATAGCCCATCAGTAATCCGCATAACATTTGATTTATGAACACAAGTCACCTTTTTCATAGAATCTCGTTGTGTGGCAGTTTCAAAAGCATATTTTGCAATTCTTTTTGATGCTTTCTCAGATATTATTCTCAAGGCAACTGCCGAATCTCCTAAACTAAATTCTTTGCCAGTGTAAAGGTCCTCAGTATTTTCTCTAACAATTACCATATCAATATCGTCTCTTAATGCAGGCATGTGAGGATATGATTTTGCAGGCCTAATGTTTGCATAAAGATCAAGCATTCTTCGAAGAACTACAATTACATCTGCGGCACTTTCTCCAACTGGTGCTTTAAGACAAGCATCAGACTTTTTGATACTAACTATTGTTTCATTTGGAAGTGCAGTTCCTTTTTCCTTCAAAGCAGTATCCCCTGCTTGAAGTTTTATGATTTCAAATTTTAAATCAAGTTTATCATTAATGGTTTCCAATACAGAAACTGCAGAATCGGAAAGCTCAGGGCCTATTCCATCTCCTGTGATTAAAGATATTTTATACATGTTAATTTTTCCATAGTGAATTTTAAATTATTAATTTTTGGCCAGTTTTTCTTTTAATATTTTTTTGAGCATAATTCTATTAATTCCATCAATTACTGCGTGTACACTTGTTGTAACAATGTCCTCTCCTACTGATTTTGCAGAAACTTTGTTTCTATCAGCATCTTCTACTCGTACAGTGACTTCACATAATGCATTAGAACCGCCTGAGATAGAGGCCAATCCATAGTCTTTAATTTTAATTTCAGATATTTTTCCCGTAATTTTCTGTATTGCATTTAATGCCGCATCAACTGGACCTACACCATAGTCAGTACCAATGAAATCTTCTCCGTCGATGTTTAATTTTACAAATGCATAAGGCATTGTTCCAATCCCAGTTGAAACTGAAAAACCAGTAAGATGGACTATTTGTTTGATGCCAGTCTCACCTAAAATCTCAGATGCAATTGAGAGTAATTCAACTTCGGTTACTTGTTGGCCTTGATCTCCTAAGAGTTTGACCTTATCAAGAATTTGTTTTGATTGTGCCTCGGTGGGAGTAATTCCATAATCTTTGAGCATCGCATTCATACCGTGAATTCCGGCATGTTTTCCGACTTGTAGCCATCGTTTTCGACCTACTAATTCGGGACTAATTGGCTCATAAGTCAGGGGATTATTTAAAACACCGTGAGTATGAATGCCAGACTCGTGACCAAAGGCATTATCACCCACAATTGCTTTGTTTGGCTGAACCTGAATTCCAACAATTTTGGAAATATACCGTGAGGTCTCATAAATTAATTCAGATTTGATCCCAGTCTCATATTTTTTATCCCATTGTAAACATTGCAATGCCATTGCAAATTCTTCCAAGGATGCATTTCCTGCACGTTCTCCAATACCATTAATTGTTACATGTGCACACTGAGCTCCTGCTCTAATTCCAGATAAGGCATTGGCAACAGCCAAACCAAAATCATTATGACAATGAAGGCTAATTGGCAGTTTGGTTGCTTCAATTGCATCCTTTGTTATTTCAGAGATGTATTCAGGAGTAGCATATCCAACTGTGTCAGGAATATCAATTCTATCAGCTCCGGCCTTTGCGACTTCATGGAAGACTTGTTTAAGAAAAGATCTATTAGTTCTAGTCGCATCCTCTGCTGAAAATTCTACTTGTAATCCTCTGGATTTTCCATATTCTACCGCCTCTATTGCTTTTTCAAGTGCCTGTTCTCGTGTCATTTTGAGTTTATGTTCTAAATGTATATCAGATGTTGCAATAAAAGTATGAATGTAATTTAATCCTCCATCAACTGCAGCATCAATATCTTTTTTGTTTGTTCTAGCTAAACCACATATTTCACAAGACAGGCCTTCTCTTGTTATCATTTGAACTGCTTTTAGTTCACCTTCAGAAATTATTGGAAATCCAGCTTCGATTGCATCAACTCCCAACGCATCTAATTTTTTTGCAATCCCTAATTTTTGGTCAGGGGATAATGATATTCCAGGAGTTTGTTCTCCATCTCTCAAGGTTGTATCAAAAACTCGAATTCTCAAGCCCCGCTCCTTTGCAAAGCTGCAACTCCTGTTCGGGCAACATCAATTATTCCAAAGGGTTGTGCCAATTCTTTAAAAGCCTCGATTTGATCTGGTGTAGCTGTCAACTCTACCATCATAGATCCCTTTCTAACATCGTGAACTTTTCCCCCATATGCATTTGCCAACTTGTTTATCTCCATACTATCATTAGCATTACTTAGTTTAATCTTAAAAATACTCAGTTCTCTATATACCGTCTTGTGCTCATCTAAGTGCTTTACCTCAATAGTGTCTATCATTTTGTCTAGTTGTTTTACAATTTGTGCTACCTGTTTTTCATCTCCAAAAGTCGTAATGGTCATCCTAGAAAATTCTGGATTCTCAGTCACCCCCACCGAAATACTATCAATGTTAAAATTCCTTGATCTGAAAAGATGAGTTATCTTAAACAAGATACCAGGTTTATTTTCAACCAATAATGAGAGAATTGCCCACATCAAGAAACACCTAAGAGGGTAACACCATATCGGCAAGGGAAGTTCCAGGGGCTACAAATGGCAACACATCTTCTTCAGGATCAATTGGAATGTCGATTACTGTCGCAACTTCACTACTCAATGCAGTCTTTATTGCCTTGTCTAGCTCATCCATTGATTGTGCACGTATTCCTTGAGCCCCATAAGATTCAGCTAGTTTTACATAATCAGGACATTGTCCTTGATCAACTCCAATCATTCGTCTTTCGTAGAAAGTTCTTTGCCATTGCGCAACCATACCTAATGTAGAATTATTTAGTATAAACACAATTACTGGAATGTCTTCCAAGACTGCAGTTGCAAGAGAATTCTCTGTCATGGCAAAACTTCCATCGCCTGCAATATCCACTACTGGTACATCAGGTTTTGCTACTTTAGCACCTATTGCAGCTGGAAATCCCCATCCCATAGTTCCAAGACCAGTTGAGCTAAAAAAAGTTCCAGGTTGAATAACATCAAAAAATAGTGATGCCCACATTTGATGTTGTCCTACCTCAGTAGTTACAATAGATTGATGTGGAAGTAATTCTCGAAGTTTTCGAAGAATTTTGGCTGCACCCATTTCTCCTGGATGAAGTTTTAAGTTTTCTTTCCAATATTCTTTAGTTTCTTTAACATGTTTGAACCAAGTAGTCTCATCAGTTTTTTCAACAGCTTTTTGCATTAGCATTTTTATCATTATGCGAAGTGAAGCTCTAACATCTCCAACCACCGCAACATTAGTTGTTTGATTTTTTCCAATCTCAGCAGGGTCGACGTCCATATGAATTATCTTTAGTTTCTTTTCAAAGTCCTCAAAAGTACCAACTGATCTATCTGAGAATCTGGTTCCAATTGCCAAAACACAATCAGCCTCAGTCATAATTCTATTGGCCTCAGCATGACCATGCATTCCAATGGGTCCTAAAGACAATGGATGATTTTCTGGAAAAGCGCCTTTTCCTTTGAAAGTGGTTACTACTGGAATCATTAAAAATTCTGCAATTGTTTGCAGCTCTGCAAACGCCGATGAAATTATAGTCCCCCCACCTGCTAAAATTACAGGTTTTTCTGCATTTAGGAGCATTCCTATTGCTTTTTCAACATGAATAATATCAGGATCAGTCCATGGATGATATCCTTGAATTTTAAATTCATCAGGAAAAGTCATTTCAGATTCATTTGTTTGTACATCTTTTGGAATGTCGATTAGTACTGGACCTGGTCTGCCAGTCTCGGCAATGTAAAATCCCTTCCTTACAGCCAGAGGAATTTCACTTGCACTTCTAGGCTGGAAAGCGTATTTTACTACAGGATTAGCCATTCCAATGATATCACTTTCCTGAAATGCATCTTTGCCAATCATAGCTACTGGAACTTGTCCTGTTACTGCAATCATCGGTGAAGAATCAGCTTGAGCAGTGGCAATCCCTGTCAAAATGTTTGTGGCACCAGGACCTGACGTTGCAAAGCATACTCCCGGTTTTCGACTAACTCTTCCAAATCCATCAGCCATATGTGCTGCAGATTGTTCATGTCTAGTCAAGATATGTCGGATATTGCATCTAGAGAACTCATCATACATGGGGAGATTGGCACCTCCCGGTAATCCAAATACTTCTTTTACTCCTTCTTTTTCTAAGGCAACCATTAATGCCTTTGCACCTTTCATTATTTCCATTTTATTTTCCAAATCAATCGCCATAATTTTAATGTGTTAAGGTTTTTTGTGCATTAAAGCACTTTAACTAGTAGAAAACTAACAAGTGTGTTTTTTATTTTTACTCTCATTGAATGTAAAAATAACCCCTTTAATTCTTAATAAAGATTATCAATGAAATAATCAGAAATTTGTAAAATACGAATTTTCAGAAGATTTAAACTCATAATTTCCTAAAATTAATTACGATTTTGTCAGAAAATGAAGAGATTATCAAATTAATTGAGGTTTTTTTCGAGTCAGGAAAAACTAAAGATTTTTCCCACCTAAAAGAAATTCAACTTAATGATTCTAAATTTTCTAGTTTTAGTGATTTGCGACCATATGATCTAAAAGATATTCAAACTGCCTTGGAACTTCAAGAATTGAAATTTATCAGTATTTCAGATTACAGTTATGAAATTAAAAAACCTAAGATAAGTGTCTTTAGAGATACTGCAATAGTTGCATTTGAATTAAATCAAAAAGGTATGTTAGTCGATAATAAAGCCTTTACAGGACAACATATTTCAATTGAAGGAAGAGCAACTTTTGTTCTTGTAAAAATTCCCACATGGAAAATTGTTCATATTCATCTCTCAAAAATAAGAGATTGATTATTGTTTAGAGTTGAAATTGTTTTGATTAGGGTTTTTTGATTTGTTTTGATTAGGGTTTTTTGATTTGTTTTGATTAGGGTTTTTTGATTTGTTTTGATTAGGGTTTTTTGATTTGTTTTGATTAGGG